>Ga0209634_1000045_pt1 | contig 130166 bp, 120 predicted proteins | sample LinPmetageLP40_FD_184043 | JGI IMG/M metagenome (GOLD analysis project Ga0209634, IMG submission 184043) | Marine viral communities from the Pacific Ocean - LP-40 (SPAdes) (version 2) | ecosystem: Environmental > Aquatic > Marine > Oceanic | place: Pacific Ocean | collected 2010-08-26
TGGCGTCCCGAAGAGGATTCGAACCTCTGACCTGCCCCTTAGGAGGGGGCCGCGCTATCCAGCTGTGCCACCGGGACGTGATTTGTGGTTTTTTTATAGTGAATAAATTCGCTGTTTACACAGTTGATTTAGATGTTCAACTTAGCGCTTAATTCCATTTAATATCGTACTATCTTCCAATTTTTTCATTTCAAATAAAGCTTGAGCTTATTTTTCATAACTAATTTTAGAAAATAGCTACACCATTTGCAACACCAACTGCTAAACCGCAAAATATTTAAATAATGTAACCTTACAACTAGCATATTTTTTTATGCCTGAGGTTCATTTCAGTTGCTACTTGACTTAAGTGACTTCAGGATTAAGAATGAAGGTGTTATGCATATAAAGCTTAAATAGTTTTTCCCAAAAATACTTTAAAAAAACGAAAAGGTAATACGATATGAAATCATTACAAATAGCATTTTTTATTCTTATTCTAGGTGCAATATCAAACGTTTATGGCAGTCATTGTGGATCAGATCATCGTGCAGATAAGATTGATGCAGCCAAAGCACTTCATGCTAAAGCTAACAAAGCCGATGAAGGTCATGAAGACAATGAAGGCCATGATAAGGAAGAAGGTGATAGCGACCATGAAGCAAAAGAAGGTCACGATCATTAATTTTTGAGTGGACAGCATTATAATCAAAGATTTAGCAACTAATTTATTTTAATTATTGTATTTACATACAACAGGTAATCGGTTGTGCCTCAGGAAAATTTGGCTTAGTTTTCTAACTAGCTAATTTGATAATATTTGTTGTTATTCAACCAAGATTAATACTCCTGTTTTATTTTCTTCGGAGAAAAGAAAATAAAAAATATTGTTGTTTAGAAATAAAATGAATTAATTAATAAGTAGATAATATTTTTACGTAAAGTCTATGGATATTGAACATTCAATACAAGAAGAGATATTCGCGCTAGAGGCTACAAAAAAAAGGTTACTTGGAGAAAACGAGATTCTTTGGGACGAGGTTAATGCTATTGATAGAGACTTAGTAAACTTTAAAAGAATTATTGAAAAAAATAAAAAAACCAGATAATTCAATCTTTTTTTTCTAATAGCAGATCTCGAGCTAGATTTAATTTTGTTGCCATGTAATTGTTTCCACCTCTATCGGGGTGTATCTTTTGCATAAGCTCTCTGTGAGCTTGGATAATTTCTTCGTCACTAGATCCTGGCTCTAGACCTAGTATTTCCCAAGCCTCAGTTTCAGTGAGTGCATCATTTTTTTGTGATGAAAAATTTTTTCCTTCTTTAGATTTTCTAGATCTCATCCACATTTGAATTAGCGGAAGGCTTCTCCATAGGAACAAAAAAATGAATTTTACTATAGGTATTAGGGCTGCTCCAGCAGCTAATATCCATGAAACTCGACCTGAAAGAGCTAAAGCAACAATAACGATTAATAGTAAATAAAAGACGTTCTTCAATAATAGTTTTTTTCTTTCTAGTGGATCAGTTTTTTTATTCCTAACATAGTATAAATAGCCTGCTATTAAAATGATTCCGAGTATTAAAAATAAACCCATACTATTGTTCCCAGCTTAACGACTAATATAATGACAATAACTTGAGTTTCATGAATTGTCGATAGCTCATATTGCCTTAAAAGTTCTATTTATAGATAGATGATATGTTGATAAAATATCACATATAATTTTTTTGTTAAGTCTATAGGAAGTTTACACAACCAGGATAATTCATGTCTAAGTCAAATTTGAGTGTAGTTGTTCTGTCTTTGTATCGTTTTGCAAAATTTCCAGATTTTGAATCTTTTCGAAAACCACTTTATGATTTGATGGTTAGTGAGTCTGTCCTTGGTACTTTTTTGTTAGCTCCAGAGGGTATTAATGGAACAATTTCTGGTCCAAGAAAGGGTGTTGATGCAGTTAAAAAATGGCTAGAGAAAGACGCTCGTTTTTCAAATTTAGAAGCTAAAGAATCTTATGTTGAAGATCAGCCTTTTTATAGAACAAAAGTTAAATTAAAAAAAGAAATAGTAACGATGGGTGTTAGGAGTGTAGATCCAAACGAATTAGTTGGAACTTATGTTGATCCGGATGATTGGAATGAGCTTATTGCTGATCCTGATGTTTTGGTTGTTGACACCAGGAATGATTATGAGGTGAAAATTGGCACATTTATCAACTCGGTAAACTTTGAAACAGAGAATTTTCGAGAATTTCCTGATAAGGTTAAAAAAAATCTAGAATCAAAAGATAAAAAGAAAATAGCAATGTTTTGTACGGGTGGGATTAGGTGCGAAAAATCCACAGCCTACTTAAAACAAGAGGGTTTTGAGGAAGTTTTTCATCTAAAGGGAGGGATTTTAAACTATCTTAAAAAAATACCAGAGAAATCTACTATGTGGCGAGGTGAGTGCTTTGTCTTTGATAATCGCGTTACGGTAAATCATAATTTAGAGAAAGGCTGCTATGACCAATGCCATGCATGTCGAATGCCTATAACAGATGAAGAAAAAAATCATGAGAACTACAAAAAAGGCATCAGTTGCCATTATTGTGTAGGTCAGCATAGTAGCAAACAAATCAAACGCTATACAGATAGAGAAGAACAGGTAAGCCTAGCTGAAGAGAAAGGGGAGGCACATCTTGGCTCCACAACAGAATCGCAAACGTATAATCGCAGGCAGAAAAAAATAGAATTAAAAAACAAGCAACGCAATAGAGATAAAAAGTAAATATTAATATTTAAGCGTTTAATATGTTGAGCCAGCTGAGAATCAGAAGCTAGCCGATCACACTCACTGGCACAGTTTGTGGTTCAACACTCAGGTCTACCGAAGGTGGCACGAAGTCGGTCAGGTTAAGGCCTTGAACAGCGCCTTTGTACTCTTCGATGGTCGGGATACGGCCCAAGATACTAGACAATACAACCATTGGTGTAGAGGCCAGTAGTGACTCACCTTTCTTCTCGTTAGTATCTTCAACCACACGACCTTGGAACAGGCGAGTAGATGTAGCCAGTACCGTATCTCCTTTAGCAGCCTTCTCTTGGTTACCCATACACAGGTTACAACCCGGGCGCTCTAAGTACATAATGTTCTGGTACTGCGTGCGAGCGGCACCTTTAGGATCGGCATCGTCAAATTCGAAACCGGCATATTTCTGTAGTAACTCCCAGTCGCCCTCAGCCTTCAACTCATCAACGATGTTATAAGTGGGTGGTGCAATAACCAGCGGTACTTTGAAGTTGATCTCACCTTGAGCTTCAAGGTTACGCAACATCTGAGCTATGATCTGCATGTCGCCTTTGTGCACCATACAAGAACCGACAAAGCCCAGGTCAATGTTTTTGTTGCCGCCGTAGTACGACACTGGTCGAATAGTATCGTGTGTATAGCGCTTAGAGGGGTCTTCGTTATTTACGTCCGGGTCAGCAATCATTGGCTCATCGATTTGATCCAGATCAACAACCACTTCTGCGAAGTACTTAGCATTATTATCTGGAGCTAGAGCGGGATTCTCTCCCGATTGAATTTCAGCGATACGCTTGTCAGCCAGATCAATAAGGCCTTGCAGCATATCCACATGGTTTTCCATGCCCTTATCGATCATTATCTGGATACGACTCTTAGCCAGTTCCAGAGACTTGACCAGGGTTTCATCGTTAGAGATACATATAGAGGCTTTTGCCTTCATCTCTGCAGTCCAGTCGGTGAATGTGAAAGCTTGGTCGGACAGTAGGGTGCCGATCTGTACTTCGATGATACGACCCTGAAACACGTTCTCGCCATTGAACTGCTTGAGCATCTGCGCCTGAGTGGCGTGCACCACATCGCGGAAATCCATATGGCTCTTCATGTCGCCCTTGAAGATAACCTTAACAGACTCAGGAATTGGCATAGCTGATTCTCCGGTAGCTAGTGCGACAGCTACGGTGCCCGAATCTGCGCCGAAAGCAATGCCCTTAGACATACGGGTATGTGAGTCACCACCGATGATGATGGCACGATCATCCACAGTGATGTCATTCAACACCTTGTGGATTACGTCGGTCATAGCGTGGTAAGCACCCTTAGGATCGCGTGCGGTGATCAGACCGAAATTGTTCATGAATGACATCAGCTTAGGGATGTTAGCTTTTGCCTTGCTGTCCCAAACAGAAGCTGTATGGCAGCCAGACTGATAAGCACCGTCAACCCTTGGCGAGATCACAGAAGCAGCCATGGCCTCCAGTTCCTGACAAGTCATAGGGCCAGTAGTATCTTGAGAACCGACGATATTTACTTTAACGCGAACGTCAGAACCAGCGTGTAGCGGGGTATTAGAAGCTACCCCCAGAGCGTTCCTGTTGAAGATCTTCTCAACAGCAGTCAGGCCTTGGGCCTCAATCGAAATTTCTTTCGACGGTGCGTAAACTAGAGCAGGTTTAACCCCTAAAACATCAGCCGCAAAGGTCTGTAGCTTCTTGCCGAAGACAACAGCATAAGAACCGCTAGCCTTCATGAATTCAACCTTTTGCGGTGTGAACGAGGAAGAAACATCTGTCAGCTCTATATCGCCGTTGTAGAGCTTACGCTCTTTGGTGTTAATAGTAAGTATAGTACCGGTAGCTACTGAATAAGCCTCTTCCAGCACAGCGTCGCCATTATCGTCAAAAACGGTGTTGCCTTTAACATCTACTTTTTTAACCCAGTTTTTTAGGTCGAGACCGATGCCACCGGTAACGTCAACGGTAGTTAAAAAGATCGGAGAGATACCATTTGTGCCGGCAACAACTGGAGCGATGTTGATAAACGGCACGTATGGACTGGCTTGTTTGCCGGCCCATAGAGCAACGTTATTGACACCAGACATGCGTGAAGATCCCACTCCCATAGTACCTTTCTCGGCGATTAGCATCACTTTGGCCTTCGGGTGCTTCTTCTGCAATTCAACAATTTCTTGCTGGGCTTCGGGGGTCACCATACACTGACCATGGAGTTCACGGTCGGCACGTGAGTGCGCTTGATTACCTGGAGACAATAAATCAGTAGAGATGTCGCCTTCGCCGGCGATATAAGTGACTATTTCAATGGTCTCGTCAATTTCTGGTAGTTTGGTAAAGAACTCGGCTTGTGCGTAGCTCTCTAGGATCTCTTTAGCGATGGCGTTGCCAGTTTTAAATGCGGCGGTCAGGCGATCGGTATCGGCTTCGTACAAAAATACCTGAGTTTTCAGAACTTCAGCAGCTGGTTTGGCAACGACTGCATCGTCAGATAGAGCAAGGTTGAGCAGAACCTCAATAGAGGGGCCGCCTTTCATATGCGAGAGCAGCTCGAAGGCAAATTCTGCTGTGATCTCTGCAACGACAGATTCACCCAGGATGATTTCTTTCAGAAATTGAGCTTTCACACCAGCAGCGCTGGTTGTGCCTGGTAGAGTATTGTAAATGAGAAACTTCAGGGAATCTTCACGGTGCTCATTCCCGGTATCTTTGATTTGAGCAATAATCTCTGCCAGCAAATCAGCACTGTCAATTGGCTTTGGATTTAATCCTAGATCCTTTTTACGGGTTGCGATTTCATCCATATACTCTGAATATAAGCTCATTCAAATCTCTCACATATTGATACTTAATAAAGCATAATTTTTTATTATAAATTGTCTTTGTAGGCAGATAATCTAATCTCAACCAATCCATAACTTCTGTCGGACAATTTTATATTGGGGGCAATATTCTACTATAAATTACCCATTAAAGTGACACTGATTTTTGATTCATTTAAAAATAAGTATTTTTTAGGGAAATTAAATTTACATATTTTATAATTAGCAATTTATTACTCACGAGTTACCTCAGTACATCATAATGGTAAGATGTAAATAAATTGTTAATTAAAGTGTAATTTTACATTTTATAATGTTTCCGTTTCCAAAAAAAACTTTAATGAGGATAAAATTTCGTGTCCGAAATATGCGCAAAAGAGATAATAGACTTTTTACCTTGTGAAACATCAGAGAAATGGGTAGCAAAGGCGCTTAAAAATCAAGAAAAATTACTAATTGATCATGCTAATTGTGAAAAAAAAGCAGCTAGTACTGCACTGAGCTTGATATACAGATATCCTGACAATTTTGATCTAGTTAACAAGATGTCGAAATTAGTTCGCGAAGAAATGCGACACTTTGAAAAAGTCATACTTATTATGAAAACTAGGGGAATAAAGTACTATAATATTGATGCCTCAAAGTATGCTTCGGGGTTAAGAAAAAAAATTAGGACATATGAGCCAGCTCGATTGATTGATACGTTAATAGTAGGAGCTTTTATTGAGGCAAGGTCTTGCGAGAGATTTTCTAAGCTGGCTCCTTTTCTTGATAAAGATTTGAAGAAATTTTACTTATCTTTACTTAAATCAGAAGGCCGACACTTCGAAGATTACTTAAATCTAGCTAAAAAAATACCAGATAGAACTTTTGATGATCGTGTTAGAGTGGTGCGTGAACAAGAGATGATGCTTATACAAAACTCAGATGATGAATTTTTCTTTCATTCTGGATGTCCCTAGATGCCAATGAAAAGAAAAATATTTTTAGTACTTTCCTTATTATTCTGATCATAGTCAACTTATAATGAATCTATGTTTAAAAAATTAATACTATATTTTGTAACTTCTTGTACTTCGGCAATGAAAATTTTTCCAGCCGAATTTTCCCATGACCTAGGTTTAATGTCCTTGAAGTTATTATGCCTGCTGGGGTTTAGAATTTCACAGAATGCTGATGCTAATGTAATCTGTAAAGGTATATCCTTTACAAACAAACTAGGCCTTGCTGCAGGTTTGGACAAGAACGGTGATTACATTGACTCTTTAGCATGTTTAGGATTTGGATTTTTAGAACTTGGCACTGTCACACCAAGAGCCCAAAAAGGGAATAATAGGCCTAGATTATTCAGAATTAGTTCCCAAGAAGCTTTAGTAAATAGCTTGGGATTTAATAATAAAGGCGTTGATCATTTAGTAAAAAGAGTTTCTGTGCGAAAGTCGTCAATCCCCTTAGGTATAAGTATTGGTAAGAATTTTGATACTCCATTAATAAAAGCAAAAGATGATTACTTGATTTGTTTGGAGAAAGTTTTCCCTTATGCTGACTACGTAGCAATCAATATTTCCTCACCGAATACTGAAGGCCTCAGAGACCTTTTTAATAAAGAATACTTCTCTGATTTGATATCCAGTCTGAAATTAAAACAAATAGAGCTGTCAAAGACTTATAGTTATGTACCGCTTTTTTTAAAAATATCCCCCAATATAGATAACAATTATCTAAAGCAGCTCGTAGAGGTAATTTTGGAACAAAATATTGATGGAATAATATCTACAAACACCTCAAACATACATAACCATCCATCAAGAAAAGGAGGGATAAGCGGCAAACCCCTGTTTGAGCTATCAACTGAAATTTTAGTGACGTTAAGATCATTGGTTGGTAAAGATTTTCCTATAATAGCATCTGGAGGAGTGATGGACTTGGCTGACTTTCAAAAAAAACTAGATTCGGGTGCAGATCTTGTTCAGATATACACCGGATTAATTTATAAAGGCCCAGCTTTAATTGATAGAATTATTAATACAGATTAATTTATCGATGAGCTTTCTTAGTGTTTTATTTTAAAAGCTATTAAGTCAAGGTTCTCTTCACTGTTGATTCGAATGAACCATCCATCCTTGCCCCAATCACCCAATACAATCCTTTCACCGTACTTTTCTTGGTGTCTCTTGGGTCTATGGGTGTGACCATGTATCATAATGTTTGCTTCGTACTTTTTCATTACCCGATCAACTTCGGATGCTGAAACATCCATTATGTTTTCTGGTTTATTGGCATTATGTCTAGTACTTTTTGAACGCAAACTTCCGGCTATTTTTTGTCTGACTGATATAGGCAAACTGTTTAATATAAACCGTAATAGTCGGCTTCTGGCTACAAATCTATATCTTTGGTAATGCTTATCAGTTGTACAAAGTGTATCGCCGTGAAGCAAAAGCACTCTTTTATTTGGATACTTTAAAACATGATAATCTGGTAAAAGTTTGCAGCCTGTTTGTGTTGCAAACTTTTTACCATATAAAAAATCTCTATTTCCTGGCATTAAATAAACAGCTACACCACTATCTGTGAGATCTTTTAAAGCTGATATAACCTTTCGGGGTAAAGGTTCTTGGTCATCATCACCTATCCAAGCTTCAAACAGATCACCTAATATATATAATGATGTCGAATCAGCAATTTCATTCCTTAAAAAATTAAAAAAAGCCTCGCATGTTTCAGGGTAGCAAGGCGAGAGATGTATGTCTGAAACTAATAGAGAAGACATTTCATCAAATTTTTAACAGCAATCTCATTTGTCAGCATAATCGTCACTCACAGAGACACCACTTATAGTAACAGTTTCAGTTGGAACGTCACCATGAGGACCGTTATTTCCTGTTGGCACTTCTTTGATTTTATCTACTACAGTCATACCCTCAACAACTTTTGCAAATACCGCATAACCCCAACCCTGAGAATTTTTTCCAGTATGATTCAAGAAATTATTGTCAGCAACATTAATAAAGAATTGAGAGCTAGCAGAATGTGGGTCATTAGTTCTGGCCATTGCGAGAGTTCCAATATCATTCGATAGCCCGTTATCTGCTTCATTTTGAATACACTCTCGGGTTTCTTTTTGTTGCATTTTTTCGTTGAAACCCCCTCCTTGAATCATAAAATTACCTATGACTCTATGAAAAATGGTGTCAGTGTAAAAATCATCACGACAATATTGTAAAAAATTCGCGGAAGACAGTGGCGCATTCTCAAAATCTAACTCAATAACTATATTCCCGAAATTAGTATTTAGTGTGATCATATGGTAATTATTCCTATTTATTGTTCTGCATAATTAAAAATGCAATGATACTTTGTTTAAAAAAAAATTGAACCTCTAATAGTAAATATAAATTATATATCTCTTATGGATGAGTGCTAAGATTCCTTGATCTTTTCTTGGTTATCGAGAGTCGATTGCCACCATTGAATGATTCCACAGATTAAAATGAGTGTAACTCCAATTCGTATAAAATTATCTGGTATAAGATTCCAAAAAATAATATCTACAGTAAGTGCCATTAAAATATAGCTGTATTCGAAAGGAGCTATGACTACTGGCTTAGCTAGCCTGAATGCAGCTATTAAAAACATAAAGCCTATTGCTCCAGCTATTCCTGAAATCATTAAATTAGTAAACTGTATTTTGCTTATATGGATCCATTGATCGAGCTCCCAAAAGCTTGAAATAATCAACAGGGGGATAAATTGATAAAAATTAATTGCCCAATCTGAATCTGTTTTTGATAATTTCCTTCCCCACAGAATCAATACAGCATAAGCAAAAGGAAGACTTAATAACGATAAGTAGATAAGACTAAAGGTAGAGATTTCCAGCTTAAGAACCAAGTAAACACCAAGAAGTCCAATTAGTGTAGCTATCCATTGGGCTATATTTGCTTTTTCTTTCAGGATAAAAGGTGATATCGCAGAAATTATAATTGGTGCGCCTGCTAGAGCTGCTGCGACTGCACTTAAAGGAAAGTTTTTGACTGCAATATAATAACCCATACTAATTACAGCAAAAAATATTCCCCTAAGCAGGTGCTGCCATGGGTTTTTGGTTTTAAGCAAGTATATTCGACCGGTGCTTGCTATGAAAAAAAACAAACAAACTATCGATGCTATTGTTCGAAACCATACAAGTTGACCTATCGGCACGCTATCAAATAATATTTTTAAAAGGATGTCTCCTATTAAAAAAGAAACAAGACATAATTGTAGGTATATAATCGCTCGTGTATTTGATTTAATCAAAACCTTATCTCTCGAATTTAGCGGACATCCGTGAGAAACTTATAAAACTCTCACTTCAATGGTTTATACAGGGTATTCTGAAGGCTATAATTAGTATTCTTTAGCAATTCTTCTTAATCATAGAGAATCATCATTTAGGACCGTCAGTATGACAGACGAAAATAAACCACTCAATTTTATTCAGCAGATAATGAGTAATGACTTAGAGGAATCAGTGGTCGATACTATTGTCACTAGGTTTCCACCAGAACCAAATGGTCATCTCCATATTGGTCATGCTAAATCTATCTGTTTGAATTTTGGTTTAGCGCAGCAGTTTGGAGGTATGTGTCACTTGAGATTTGACGACACAAATCCAGATAAAGAAAATGAAGAATATGTGAAGTCTATTATTAATGATATTGAGTGGCTTGGCTTTAAATGGGACGGCGATATAAGATACGCCTCAGATTATTTTGATCAGTTTTATGTCTGGGCTAAATATCTAATAATGGAAAATAAAGCTTATGTTTGTCAGCTAAGTAGTGAAGAAATGAGAGAGAGTCGCGGCACCTTGACTGAACCTGGAACAAATAGCCCGTACCGTGATCGATCCATAGATTCCAGCATACAACTTCTTGAAAGTATGAAAAGTGGTCATGCTGAAGAAGGTTCTATGACTTTGAGGGCTAAAATTGATATGTCTTCACCCAATATAAATCTTCGTGACCCAGTAATATATAGAATAAAAAAAATGCCCCATCACCGAGCGGGTGACAAATGGAGTATATATCCATCTTATGATTTTGCTCATTGTCTTGAAGATGCTATTGAGGGTATTAGCCATTCAGTTTGTACACTAGAGTTTTCGTCTAATAGACCGTTATATGATTGGTTTATTGATAATCTTCCTGTGCCCTCTAAACCTCGCCAATTTGAATTTGGGCGGTTAAATTTAAACTATAGTATCACCAGCAAGAGAAAACTTAAGCAGCTCGTAGATAGTGGCTTTGTTGACGGATGGAATGACCCTCGCATGTTAACTATCTCCGGTTTACGTCGTCGCGGAATACCACCTATTGCAATTCGTAATTTCTGTGACAGCTTGGCAGTCGCAAAAACTGACGGCTTGGTAGATCTTTCCCAGTTTGAATTTTTTGTTCGTGATGAGCTGAATAAGAATGCTCCTAGAGCAATGGTTGTAATTAAACCCCTTAAAGTTGTAATTACAAATCTTCCGAAAAATCATTTTGAAAATCTTACAGCACCTTGTCATCCAGAATTGAAAATAGGTGAGCGGATTCTTCCGTTTACGAAAGAAATATTTATTGATAAAAGTGATTTTAAAAAAGAGTACAGTAAAAAATTTAAAAAGAAGCTTTCACCCGGTAAAAGAGTTAGGTTGCGGAATAGCTATGTTGTTGAGGCAGATAGCTACCTTGAAAACAAGAAAGGTGAGATTATTCAAGTCAATGTATCTCTTTTGCCTGAATCATTAGGAGCAGATCCAGCTGATGGAGTTAAGCCTAAAGGAGTTCTTCACTGGGTCTCAGCTGATAAGTCCATTGATTGTGATATCCATCTATACGAGCGTTTATTCAGCGAACCAATACCGGATGGAGATGGTAGAGATTTTCTTGAGATGGTCGAACCAGAGTCACTAAAAATTTTGACAAAATGCAAGGCTGAACTAAGCCTTGCTGACGCAGAAGTTGGCAAACCTTATCAATTTGAAAGAGAGGGTTATTTTTGTAGAGATAACCAAAATAGCAGCTTGAATAAAATTATTTTTAATCAGACTATTGCACTAAGATCAAATTGGTTAGAATCTAAAGATTAGTGTTCCCTAAAATTATCCCTCTATGAGGTTAAATAGACCAAATTATGGCACTTCAGATATACAATACCCTGTCTCGTCAGAAAGAACTTTTTAAGCCTATAATTGAGGGCGAAATCACCATGTATGTTTGCGGTATGACTGTTTATGATTTATGTCATATTGGGCATGCAAGGGTGTTGGTTTCATTTGATATGATTGCTAGATATCTCAGATCTCAGGACTGGAGGCTTAAATACGTTCGTAATATCACAGATATTGATGACAAAATTCTTGTTAGAGCTAAAGAAAACAACGAGCTCTACAGTACTTTGACTGATCGTATGATAAAAGCAATGCATCAGGATCAGTCAGCGTTGGGAGTTCTTCCCCCAGACATAGAACCAAGAGTCACTGGGCATATAGATGAAATTATTGTGATGATTGAAAGTTTAATCGATAAAGGATTTGCCTATATATCAAAAAAAGGTGATGTTTATTATCACGTAAGTAGTTTTAAAAATTATGGTCGATTGAGTGGGCGTAATGTTGAGGATATGATTTCAACAGCACGAATCGATTCTAATCCTGATAAATTAGATCAACGTGATTTTACGTTATGGAAAAAAACAGATGACGAAGATGTAAGCTGGAATTCACCATGGGGTTTAGGTAGGCCGGGTTGGCATATCGAATGTTCGGCAATGTCCACTTGCTGTCTTGGGCCAACTTTCGATATACACGGAGGTGGTCCAGATCTTCCATTTCCTCATCATGAAAATGAGATCGCTCAAAGTGAAGCTGCAACAGGTAAGGAGTATGCAAAATACTGGATGCATGCCGGTGCAGTTAGAGTAGATAATCAGAAGATGTCTAAATCACTTGGAAATTTTTTTACAATCAGAGATGTATTAAAAAAGTATCACCCAGAAATAATTAGATATTTTTTACTATCGAGTCATTATAGAACTCCTATAAATTATTCAGAAGCAAACTTGATTGAGTCTAAGGTGGGTCTTGAAAGATTTTATATAACTCTTAGACAATTTCCTGATATTAAGCCCCTCTCAATTCGTAACTTGAAGAATAGCAAGTACTATGAACTCTTTATCGAGGCTATGGATGATGACTTTAATACAAGAGAGGCTATAGCGGTAATGTATGAGCTGGCTCGTCATATAAACACGCTGTCTGACGATGATAGAGATCAAGCAGTTATATTAGTTAGTGAACTAAAGGCTTTGGGGGGCATATTGAAAATTTTAGACTGTGATCCAGTAGAATTTATGCAAGGCAGCATTATTAATAATGACCCACAAAGTTTTTCTAACTCAGAAATAGAAGCTATGATTTCTAAGAGGTCAGCTGCAAAAAATAATAATAATTTTGTAGAAGCAGATGAAATAAGAGCTCGACTTTTAACTAGTGGTATTATCCTAGAGGATTCTCGTAATGGCACATCCTGGAGAAAGGAATAAATATTTTATTCTTTCTGTATTATTCTTCTTTCTGCAGAATCTACTGCTTGAAAAATAAGGGTATTAATTGTCATTGGGCCTACTCCCCCCGGAACTGGAGTCATTGCAGAAACTTTACCATGTAGAGGTTCTAGCTCAATATCGCCAATTCCACCCGGGTGATATCCAGCATCAATAACTACTGCATGATCTTTAATCCATTTTGCTTTTATGAATTCTGGCTTACCGACAGCACCCACAATAATGTCTGCTTTTTTTACAATTTCCGGTAAATCTTTAGTTCGAGAATGACAAATAGTAACAGTTGCGTTTTTGTTGAGCATCATCATTGCCATAGGTTTTCCCAAAATAGGACTCCTCCCAACAATTACTGCATGTTTTCCCTCAATATCAATTTCGTAAGCAGAAAGCAGGCGCATGATTCCTTGTGGGGTTGCCGACCCATAAGCTCTTTCTCCCATTGATATCCGCCCGAAACCTAAACAGGTAACTCCGTCAACATCTTTTGTGAGATCAATACTATCGAAACAAGATCTCTCGTCTATTTGTGAGGGTACTGGATGTTGCAATAGTATTCCTTGACATGAAGGGTCAGCGTTTAATGATTGAATTTTATCAAGTAGTTCATCTGTAGAGGTGTTTTCAGGCATTTCTACTGCAATAGAATCCATTCCAATTCGCTTACATGCATTTTGTTTCATGCGAACATATGTTGCTGATGCAGGATCTCCACCTACTAGAATAGTTGCTAGCATCGGTATTTTACCACCATGCGCATCTTTTATATCAGCGACTCTCTGGTAGAGCTCTGCTTCAGTTTTTAAGGCAATAGCTTTTCCATCAAGTATTTGGGTCTTCATGGAGTAAGTGGCTCCTAAATTAAAAAGGTTGAATAGACTATATGTTATTCTATCTTCTCATTTAAGGCGTCTCCTGTGAAGTGAATACATCATGCTTTTGACTGCTTTTGATTGACTAGATCGTCTGTCGTCAGTATTATGCCCACCTCTCAAACTGAGGGTAAAAATAACATCGGGGATTAGCGCAGTCTGGTAGCGCGCCTGCTTTGGGAGCAGGATGTCGGGGGTTCAAATCCCTCATCCCCGACCATTATTTTCTGAAAAAAAGTTGTTGAGCGCCCTTAGCTCAGCTGGATAGAGCAACGGCCTTCTAAGCCGTAGGTCGCAGGTTCGAATCCTGCAGGGCGCGCCATCCAGCAAGAAAAATCAAATTAGTGGTGGCTGTAGCTCAGTTGGTAGAGCCCCGGATTGTGATTCCGGTGGTCGCGGGTTCGAGCCCCGTCAGCCACCCCAATTTTTATAACTTTCACTTTTTTTGCTTAAGAAAGTTTTTTTCCTTCAATAGAGCACCTTTGGTAAATATTTTCATCTTCCTTTGTGTTAAATTTAAACAAAGTAAAATAACTATTGGTGTTTTTATGGGTCTTTTTGTACTTTTGGTTTTTATTTTATGTGCATTTTATGTACAAAATAGAGGTGCTGTTCAGCACGAAAAACTAGTCCGAAAGATAAGCGATCACTCAAATTTGTTCGGACCCATAAATTGTCTATTCTATTTTTTCTCTACGATAAAAAAATCTGTATACGTCAATGTCGATAATTTCCCTGAATTAAAGGTCCTAGAGGATAACTGGAAAATAATAAGGGATGAGGCAGTTGAGCTTAACAACCAAACACATATAAAATCCTCAGAAGAAAAAGATGACCTTGGATTCAATTCTTTTTTTAAAACTGGCTGGAAACGATTTTATTTGAAATGGTATGGAGCATCTTTGCACTCAGCAAATAAGCTATGCCCGAAGACAGTTGAACTGATCAACTCTATTCCATCTATTAAGGGGGCCATGTTCGCTATGCTGCCTCCGGGTGCTAGATTGGTTAAACACAGGGATCCTTATGCTGGTTCTTTTCGCTATCATCTAGGTTTAGTTACACCTAACTCAGAGGAATGTTTTATTTCTGTAGATGGAGAAAAATATTATTGGAAAGATGGCGAGTCAATAATTTTTGATGAGACTTTTATTCATTATGCAGAGAATAAAACAAATATAAATAGAATTGTTTTATTCTTAGATATAAAAAGACCCGTTAATTTCTTTGTGGTTGACTGGATAAACCAAGTTTTCTCACGAATTTTTATGGCAGCAACCACTACCAAAAATATGCAAGGAGATAAAGTTGGTGGAATTAATCGATTATTTCCTCATATTTTTAAGGTAAGACTGATCGGAAAAAGAATAAAAAAATCTAATAGAGTTTTTTATTACATATTGCAGTACACAATTTATTTGTTCTTAATCTATATAATATTTTTTTAATAAATTAATAGTCTCTAGAGTGATCCGATGACGCAAAAAATTATTTTTCAGGGTAGTTCTTTAAAGCTAAAAATAATTAATAATAATTTTTTAGAGCTGATCTTTGATTCAAAAAAGCGACCTATTAATATATGCGATCAGGCGACCATTGAAGAGCTTATAAATGTTTTATCAATCGCTAAGAATCAATCAAATATAAACGGCCTTATATTTTCTAGCGCAAAAAGTAGTTTTATAGCTGGTGCCGATATCAGCGAACTCGGTCAAATATTTAAAGCTAATGGTAGTCGACTTAAAATATTTTTTGACAGAGCAAATATGGCATTCAATAAGATTGAGTCTCTACCTTTTCCTACAATTGCAAGCATTGATGGCTTTGCATTAGGGGGTGGTTTTGAATTATGTCTTGCTTGCGATTTTCGAATACTTACTAGTAAGGCTATCGTGGGCCTCCCTGAAACTAAGTTAGGAATTATACCAGGTTGGGGCGGGACAGTTCGCTTACCGAGGATTATAGGACTACATAAAGCTCTCGAATGGATTATTGCTGGCAAACATAAGATGCCTGATGAGGCATTATTAGATGGCGCAGTAGACGCTGTAGTGGACTCTGATTTATTGCTAGAAGAGTCACTAAAGATTTTGAAAACTGCTTTTGATAAAAAATCAGACTATAAGCAACGTCGCAATCAGAAGCAAAAACCATTATTGTTAGAGACCACTAAAATTATTGAAAATAAAGAGTTTTTTAGTAAGTATATTTCTTCAAAAATTGGTATTTCCTATCCGGCACCCCTAGTAGTACTAGAGATGGTCCCCAGAGCTATTAGCGTATCGCAAGACGAGGCTCAAACTATCGAATATGAGGCTTTTCAGGAGCTCTCTAAAACACCGGAGTGCAGATCCTTAATGGGTCTTTTTATAAATGATCAGTATGTCAGCTCCAAAGCTAAAAGGATATCCAGAAATTGCTCGAAAATAGTTAGCCATGTGACAGTTCTAGGGGCTGGCATTATGGGGGGCGGGATAGCATACCAGAACGCATCAAAGGGCTTTTCTGTCTTAATGAAAGATATAGATGAAAATTCATTGCTAATGGGTATAAATGAGGCGAATAAGTTACTTTCCAATAGTATTAGCAGAGGGAAAATATCAAATTCAGATGCTAAAAATATACTGTCTAGAATAAAGCCCTCTTTGAGTTATGAGGGTACCGAAAAAACAACTGTTGCTATTGAGGCTATTGTTGAAAATAAAACAATAAAAACTGAGGTTTTAGCTGAAATTGAAAAAAATCTACCTACTGATGCAATATTAAGCTCAAATACCTCAACTATTTCAATCGATTTTCTCGCAAGCAATTTAAATCATCCTGATAGATTCTGTGGAATGCACTTTTTTAATCCAGTTCATGCGATGCCATTAGTAGAAGTTGTACGAGGTAAAAAAACTTCTGAGGAAACTCTTGAGTTAGCCGTTTCTCATGCTATTAAGTTGGGAAAGAAACCAATCATTGTTAATGATTGCCCTGGTTTTTTAGTGAACAGAGTTCTTTTTCCAGCTATTTTCGCTTTCGATATGATGATAATTGATGGGGCTGATTTCCAACAAATTGACAGAGCTATAGAGGATTGGGGGTGGCCGATGGGCCCAGCTTATCTTATTGATGTTATTGGACTTGATACAGCTATAAGTTGTTTTGAAACAATTATTTCAGGCTACCCAGATAGAATGCAGGATATGTGTGATGTCTCACCAACTCGAATTTTATGCGAGAAAAAACGATTTGGTCAGAAAAATCAAAAAGGTTTTTATAGGTATCAAGATGATGATAAAGGAAAACCAAAAAAATATTTCGATGAAAAGGTCATACAGATATTAAAAGCACATACCAAAGAAAGTCACTCAAATAACTCTAAATTTAATGATGTCGAAATCCTTCATAGATTTATGATTCCAATGTGCATTGAAGCTGCTCTTTGTTTAGAGGAAGGTATCGTAGATTCTCCATCAGAAGTTGATATGTCAATTATTTATGGCTTAGGTTTCCCAATTTTTCGTGGCGGTTTATTAAGATGGATGGACGAAATAGGCCTTAATAAGTTCTGTAAACTAGCTGATCAATTTGCTCATTTAGGAAGCTTATATAAACCTACCTCAAAAATGCGAAAAATGGCTAAGGAAAATATAAAATATTATAGTTTTTGATTTTTTAGGTTTCGGAAATAATATTTTAAATAGTCTATTAAGATAGAGGTGATAAAATATAGAGAAATTCTGTCATTAACCTTCGTCCATTAGAGGTATAAGTAATATAAATTTTTTTTAATATTTCTTATGTGTAGGTTTAACGTTCTGCAATTTTAAAATTGAATCACGTCTCTTTTAAAATAATATTTTATTAGCTCAGGAGGTTTTTTTGCTAGTCATACAAGATTTTGATAACCCTGAAAAGCTACTTAGTTTATGGGAAAAAGAAAATATGGTTACTTTTAAATCAGAGTGTAGCGGGGATATTTTTTTTTCTGACGATCTAGATTCTTTCAAGAAAACCCCTTATTTAGCCGTTGAGTATAACTATGTTCAATATTATGAGGCTGATCAGCCAATAATTAAGCTTTTGGCTATTTATTTTCGACGCGATAATCATATATATTTCACAGTCGCGGCCTCTAGTCAGGCCTTGTGCAATAAATTTTCTATTTTGTCACCCAAATTAGATTCAATAGAAAATTTTTTACACACGAATAAGCTTCCTATTCTCAAGATAGATGCTCCTCTCGTTCTCAAAACAATCGATATAGAAAAACCTTGGGGAAAAGAGATTTGGTATACTGGAATTGAGGAAAGAGGGCTTTCTTCTGTTACTGATGGAATAAATGATGCACCGCTTCCTTGGATCTTATCTGTAGCTCCCAACCGTTTAGCTGCAGGTAAGGAAAAACAAATTAATTTACTTAAAATATTAGATCCATTACCTGATCCTGCATTTGGAGATTTATATTTTGAGCTACATGAGAAAAAACAAGAAGTCTATGTTGTGGTTGATATAGATAAAAACTCCTGGCCTCAAGAATTTGGGGGAGTTCGATATGGATTTGATGATGCAACTAAGAATACTTTCTCATCAAAAATAAATTTTTATGATGCATATAAAAAAGCAGTTGAGAAATACCGGCAGATTAGACGAGCTATTGATGACCAGCTTGATAATTACCGTATACAGGAGGGATTTACATTAAATGAAGCACTTCCATCAAGTATCATTTCTAAATGGATGACCTTAATCCCTGGCGATTGGTTGTCACAGGAGGAAGAGTTGCGCGCTCAGATGAATTCCTTTACATCCATTTTACCTGTTAAGGTTGGAGACGTTATAAAAATACCTCTTCTAACGCCCCATGGGTTACTTCATGGCGTTAGAGTTGTTGAATTTCAAAACCCAGTTTACGAGCGCTTAATACTTTCTTTTAATCAAAAAACCTTGACTCAAGATCATTGGGATACTGAGAAAGCTCTTAGTATTATGACTGAGTTGGTTAAACCGTTTCCGCAGCTTAAGGTCATTAAAGAGGATACAGGTTATATTATTGAGGAGGTTGCAGTTTTCGAAGAGTTTAAAGTTTTAAGGCTTATCTTGACGGCTAAATCTTCTTGTAGATTATCAGTGAATAAAAATTATAAATTGTTATTAGTAATCGAGGGAAACATCAGTTGTAATGGTACTGTAGCCCACAAAGAGTGCGGTTTATTACTACCTGCAGGCCAAAAAGATATAGATATAAAAAATATTAATAATAACCAGTCGACAGTTCTTCTGGCATCACCTATCTTCCATTGAAACTAATAGTTTAAAACAGTTAGGATATGCTTTCTTTTGTTGATTGGATGATGCCTCTGTGGCAAAATCAGCACCCTTATCTATAGGGGTTATATCTATAGATTCCAATGTTTAATAATTAGCGGACGTGGTGGAATTGGTAGACACGCTAGATTTAGGTTCTAGTGCCGCGAGGTGTGAGAGTTCGAGTCTCTCCGTCCGCACCATTAACAACTATAAATAATAGAATTATTGAGAGGCATCCATGCAAGTTTCTATTGAAACAACTTCTAATCTTGAGCGAAAAATGACAATTATAGTTCCAGCTCAACGTATTGGTGATGAGGTAAAAAAACGTCTTGAGGAAACTGCTAAAACCGCAAAAATAGATGGTTTTCGTGTTGGTAAAGTCCCTGTTAATGTAATTAACCAGAGATATGGTCAAGGAATCAGAAAAGAAGTTGTAAGTGAAACAGTGAGAGCATCTTTTTATGAAGCGGTAACAAAAGAAAAAGTTACTCCTGCTAGCCCTCCGGATATTGAGCCAAAAATAGATAGACCTGGAGAGGACCTCGAGTTTATAGCTACCTTTGAAGTTCTTCCTAAAATTGAATTATCAGACTTAAAGCAGGTTAAAATTTTAAAACCATCCGCAGAAGTGAAGGATGTTGATATCGATGTCATGATAGAAGGTTTGCGAAAACAGCATGCAACATGGAGCGAAATAGACCGACCTGCAGCCCATGGTGATGAAGCAACAATTGACTACATTGGTATTAAAGATGGAAAAGAGTTTGATGGCGGATCAGCCGAAAACTATCCTATTGAAATTGGTGGTGGGACAGCAGTTGCTGGATTTGAAGATGGAATTATTGGAATGTCCTTGGGTAATGAAAAAAATCTTTCGATCACTTTTCCTGAAAATTATCAATCTGAAGAGCTTAAGGGCGCATCAGTAGAGTTTAAAATTAAATTGAATCTTCTTAAAGAGCCATTTTTACCTGCTTTGAATGACGATTTTTTTAAACTCTTCGGTCTTAAAGCTGGAGGAGAAGAAGTATTCCGCTCGGCGGTTTTACAGAATATGCAGCGTGATCTTAAGAATGCACTTGAGGGTAAAACAAAAGGGCGTGTGATGCAGGAGCTTTTTACCCTACATAGCGAAATTGAGGTTCCCTTAACAAGAATTGCAACAGAAATTTCTGGATTAAAGCAACAAATGGCACAAAAACTCGCTGGAGATGGCGGTGAAAATAACTTCGATCCTTCGTTATTACCTGATGAAATGTTTGAAGAACAAGCCAAGAGAAGAGCTATAGTTGGATTGGTCGTGAACGAAATTGTACAATCCAATAAGATAGATGTTGACGGCGCAAAAGTAAGAGCAAAAATACAAGAAATTGCAGCTGGATATGATCAACCAGAAGAAGTGATCAAGTATCACTATGATAGTCCTGAGCTCTTGAAAAGCATCGAAGCAAATGTTCTTCAGGAACAGGTAGTAGACTTTGTATTAAATCAAGTGGAAGTTATTGATGAGTCAGTAGACTACCAACAAGCAGTAACACCAGACCCTGATCAGGTTGCTACTAACACTTAATTTATAGGCTATAATATTATTCAGTATGATAGATTTAGGTGAAAATATGAAATTTGATGATTTCCCAACAAAAAATGATATTAAAAATGCAGGTGGCTTAGTCCCTATTGTCGTTGAGCAGAGTGCTCGTGGAGAGCGCTCCTATGACATATACTCTCGTCTACTAAAAGAGAGAGTTATTTTTTTAGTCGGCCCGGTCGAAGACTATATGGCTAACCTTATTGTTGCTCAATTGCTTTTTCTGGAATCTGAAAATCCAGAAAAAGATATCCATCTTTATATTAACTCCCCCGGTGGTTCAGTAACTGCTGGCATGTCAATTTACGATACTATGCAATTTATTACTCCGGACGTAAGTACTATGTGTATTGGCCAAGCTTCTAGCATGGGCGCTTTCCTGTTAGCAGCAGGTGCACCTGGAAAAAGATTTTGTCTTCCAAATTCACGTAATATGATTCATCAGCCAAGCGGTGGCACTAACGGTCAAGCCTCAGATATACATATTCATGCCCAAGAAATTTTAAAAATACGGGATAGGTTAAATCGGTGTCTTGCAGATCACACCGGTCAACCAATAGAAAAAATTGAACTAGATACTGAGCGTGATAATTTTATGAACGCAGAAGAATCAAAAGCTTACGGTTTGATAGATGAAGTTTTAGATAAGCGCCCTAAATCTGAATAGAAATTTTTTTAATTTTCTTATTCTAGACTAAGAGATCAATACCCATGACAGACGACACAACAGAAGTTGGTAGCGAAGATACTAAATTACTATATTGCTCTTTTTGTAATAAAAGCCAACACCAAGTCCGCAAGCTTATAGCTGGACCCCATGTATTCATTTGTGATGAATGTGTGGAGCTTTGTAATGATATCATCTTGGAAGAAGTTCAAAAGCTTGAATCTGATCCTGCATCTTCTGACGGCCTTCCTAAGCCAAAAGAAATAAAGGATATTTTAAATCAGTACGTAATTGGTCAAGATCAAGCAAAAAAAATATTAGCAGTAGCAGTTTATAATCACTATAAACGTTTACAGCGCACTGATTCTAGTTCTTCAGAAGATGTAGAGCTCGGAAAAAGCAATATATTGCTAGTAGGGCCCACTGGAAGTGGTAAGACATTACTAGCTGAAACACTTGCTAGACTACTTGAGGTACCCTTTGCCATTGCCGATGCAACGACACTAACTGAAGCTGGGTACGTAGGTGAGGATGTTGAAAATATTATCCAGAAGCTTTTACAAAAATGTGATTATGATATTGATAAGGCTCAGCGCGGTATAATTTATTTAGATGAAATTGATAAAATATCACGTAAGTCAGATAATCCATCTATTACTCGAGATGTCTCTGGTGAGGGTGTTCAACAAGCGCTATTAAAGCTTATTGAAGGAACAGTGGCCTCAATACCCCCTCAAGGGGGCAGAAAGCATCCACAGCAAGAATTTATACAGGTTGATACATCAAATATTTTATTTGTTTGTGGGGGTGCTTTTTCAGGTTTAGAAAAAGTAATCAGAGATCGATCCGATAATACTGGCATCGGTTTTAATGCATCAGTAAAAGTTAAAGATAGCAAAAAAAATATTGGACATACCTTGGCTGATTTGGAACCTGAAGATCTAGTAAACTACGGGTTAATTCCTGAGTTTGTTGGCAGATTACCAGTCGTAGCAACCCTAGAAGAATTAGATTTAAACGCACTCGTAAACATACTTATTGAGCCCAAAAATTCATTAATCAAACAATATACCGCAATGTTTGAAATGGAGGGGGTTGAGCTTGACATACGTCAAGATGCTTCTGAAGAAATAGCCAAGAGGGCGCTTAATCGCAAAACTGGAGCAAGAGGACTGCGTTCGATTTTCGAAGATATTTTACTGGATACTATGTATGAAACTCCAACTGAAAAAAATATCAGTAAAGTGGTAATAGATGGCTCTGTAGTTCGTGGAGAGTCTGACCCACTGATGGTTTACGAGAGCTCTGACCCCAAAACAGCAGTAAGTGAATAATTATTATACTTCTCTTTAAAAGCTTAAACGCTATCTTTTGTTTAATATTTCTATCATAAGCCTTGTTTTAGTTTGTTGTGCCCCAACACTTAATGTAAGTAAATATTGATTTATAATTTTGAAATGAGGTTTTTTTGATGCTAAAGCAAGATTCTTTAATTAGATTACCACTGCTTCCTTTACGTGATGTGGTTGTCTATCCACACTCAACAGCACCTCTGTTTGTTGGCCGAGATAAATCTATAGCGGCATTGAATGAGGCTATGTCAAAAGATAAAAAGATACTGGTTGTCACTCAAAAAATTGCTACAGAAGACGATCCACTTGCAAACGCACTTAATACACATGGAACCATCTCAAATATAATGCAAATGCTCAAATTACCAGATGGAACCGTAAAAGTTTTAATTGAAGGCTTAGAAAGAATCAAAATCACTGAGATTCAAGACTCTGATGGATACTTCACAGCTTTATATGAAAAGTATCCATCTCTGAAGCTCGAAGATCAGGAGGCTAGTACAATAAAGCAGTTGGCATTAGATAAATTTCAACAGTATGCCAACCTAAATAAAAAAATTTCTACCGAGATAATTGATATTATAAATACCACAAAAGATGCAGAGCTTCTTGCAGATACTTTAGCTAATAACCTGCCATTATCTATCGAGCAAAAACAAAATATGTTAGAGCTAGATGCTTTGATTGATAGATTTGAGCTTTTATTAGTTTTAATGGAATCAGAGATCGAGTTATTTGATATAGGCCAAAAAATTCGTATACGTGTTAAAAAACAGATGGAAAAAAGTCAAAAAGAATACTTTTTGAATGAACAAATGAAGGCTATTCAAAAAGAGCTTGGTGAGACAGACGAAGATGATGACCTTTTTCAGTTAGAAGAAAAAATTATCAGTGCAGGAATGACAAAAGATGCATTAGTCAAAGCTAAAGTAGAATTCAAAAAACTTAAAGCTATGTCACCTATGTCAGCTGAAGCCTCTGTTTTAAGAGGCTATATTGACTGGCTAGTTAGTGTTCCGTGGAGAAAACGCACAAAGGTCCGACACGATTTAAAAAGAGCAGAGCGTATTCTCAACGAGGATCATTATGGGCTGAGTGATGTTAAAGAGCGCATCCTAGAATTTTTAGCTGTTCAAAAGCGAGTTAAGGCTCTCAAGGGCCCTGTTCTTTGTTTGGTTGGGCCACCAGGAGTTGGCAAAACGTCTCTTGGCGAGTCAATTGCTAAGGCAACAGGAAGAAAATATGTACGCATGTCTTTGGGTGGTGTTCGCGACGAAGCTGAAATAAGAGGACATCGAAGAACATATATAGGATCGCTTCCAGGAAAATTAGTACAAAAATTATCAAAAGTTAAGGTGAAAAACCCACTCTTTTTGCTTGATGAGATAGAAAAAATGGGTACAGATCATCGAGGTGATCCGTCATCTGCTATGTTGGAGGTTCTTGATCCAGAACAGAATAATAAATTCAATGATCATTACCTGGAGGTGGATTACGATCTATCTGAAGTAATGTTTATATGCACTGCAAACACTATGGATATACCAGCTCCGCTTCTTGATAGAATGGAAATAATTAGAATCTCAGGCTACACAGAAGATGAAAAGCTCAATATTGCACTTAAATATCTTTTGCCAAAACAACTTAAAGCAAATGGTTTGTTGAAAAAAGAATTATCAATTGAAGAAGAAACTGTAATAAATATTATTCGAGACTATACAAAAGAGGCTGGGGTCAGAGGCCTTGAAAAACAGCTTGCAAAACTTTGTAGAAAAATTGTTATTAAAAATACCCGCAAAGAAACACAAGATGCTTTTTTGGTTAAATCCAATAATCTAGAGGAATTTCTTGGAGTTAAAAAGTATGATTTTGGTCGTATCGATAAAAAAAGTCAGGTCGGCCAAGTAACCGGACTAGCTTGGACCCAGATGGGAGGAGAGTTACTTACTATAGAAACTTCTGCTGTAACTGGAAGCGGCAAGTTAATTAAAACTGGTTCCTTGGGAGACGTTATGCAGGAATCTATTCAAGCAGCTATGACTGTTGTTAGAAGCCGCGCCCAAGTTCTAGGAATACATCAGGACTTCCATAAAAAATTAGATTTACATATACATGTTCCAGAAGGCGCAACACCTAAAGATGGACCAAGTGCAGGAGTAGGAATGTGTACAGTTATTGCATCAGCATTAACAGGAATCTCAGTAAGAGCAAATGTTGCAATGACTGGAGAAATTACTCTAAGAGGAGAGGTTTTAAAAATTGGTGGACTGAAAGAAAAACTTCTTGCTGCCCATCGTGGTGGTATAACTAAAGTTATTATTCCCTACGAAAATGAGAATGAACTTATTGAGGTACCTGAAAATATAAAAGCAGATATTGAAATTATTTCTGTAAGATGGATAGATGAGGTTTTTGATGCTGCTTTGCTCACAAAGCCGGTAGCACTCTCAGATGAAGAGTATAAAAAAGTGTCCAAAGAGGACTTAAATAAGAAAATTATCTCTGAACCCCGCGTTAATACTCACTAAATTGCTTGACCGGTCAGCAGAGGGTTGGTATAAAGTTGATGTAGCACGATTAACCGTTAGAAAATTAATACTAAATTTTGGTTTGAGTGCTTTAGAAGTTAGTCCACACAAACATAATTAAAGGGGATTATTGTGAATAAATCTGAATTAGTTGATGCAATTGCCGATGGAGCAGACCTATCTAAAGCTTCTGCCGGACGTGCGCTAGATGCAGCGATATCTGCAGTTACCACTGCGTTATCGAAAAAAGATCAAGTTTCACTCGTAGGTTTCGGTACTTTTGCCGTTAAACACCGGGCAGCTCGTGCAGGTCGTAATCCACAGACTGGTGCAGAGATCCAGATTAAAGCAGCCTATGTGCCAAGCTTCAAAGCAGGTAAAGCTCTTAAGGATGCAGTTAACTCTTAAGAAAGCTTTATAAAGGTATTTAGAGCTTTAGTCTAAAGACGCATCTGCGATGCGTCTTTTTTTATAATAAATTTATAGGTGCCTCGTATTTAAACTAAGAGAAATTTATGCTTCAAGATTTTCGAGATAATCTCAGCGGTGTAACAAAAGGTGTTTTAGTTGTTATCATCATTATTCCTTTCGCACTTTTTGGTGTCGACGCATTATTTGAAACAAGAGCAACAGAAAAAGAGGTAGCTAATGTAAATGGTGATTCTATTTCTGAGATAAGTCTACGCCAGGCTATTCTTGTAAGAAAACAGCAAATTAAAAGCAAAATTAAAGATATCGATACATCACTATTAACCGATAATATTTTAAGACCAGTTGTATTATCTCGCTTAATTCGTCAAAAAGTAGAAGAACAGACCGCCACTCAATTAGGAATGTCTATACCTAAAAAAACAATCGACTCGTTGTTGGTCGATGTTCCTGAGTTTAGGGATGATGGAAAATTTAATTCCGATTTATATAACTTCGTAGTCAAACAGATGGGTTACACCCCTACATCGCATTATAAGGCAATTTATTCTGATTTTTTGGCTCAACAATTTCTACAAGGTGTAGTTTCAACAGGATTTTCAACGGAAAAAGAGCTTGAGTTAATAGCCAATGTTCTTGACCAATCTCGTGATTATTATTATTTAACCATACCGATTGATGGACAAAAAAAGAAAGTGCAAGCGCCAATCGACGAAATAAAAGACTACTATGAAAAAAATATATCCAAATTTTTTACTGAAGAAGCAGTTATATTAGAGTATGTAGAGCTAAAATCTTCAGACTTATTAAAGAATATAGAGATTGACGCTGACCTTATTGAGGAAAGTTATCAGGATATAGTAGAAACTGCAGAAGCAGATACAAGCTATAAAGTAGCTCATATTCTGCTAGATAAAAAAGACGATAGTAGCCATTTGACTGTTATGGCCTCAATACAAGAAAAAATTAATAATAATGAAGATTTTTCGTTATTGGCATCTAAGTATTCAGATGATTTTTTAACCTCGAAGAATGGAGGTGATCTCGGTTATGTTCGTTTGGGTGAATTGCCATTAGAGTTAGATCTGCTATTGCAAAAGCTTTCAATAGGAGAAATTTCTGAAATTGTAGAAACAAAAGCTGGAATTCATCTCATGAAGTTAATTGAGGTAAAGTCAGCGGAAGTGCCAACTAGAAAGGTGTCTGAACCCATCATTCGTGAGCAACTTGCCCTACAAATTGCTCAAGATTCAATGCCTGAAAAGATTGAAGAGCTAAAAGAGCTGGCTTACAACGCAACGTCTTTGAAGAGTGTCTCAGAGATAATGGACTTAGATTTAAAGATTTCAGACTCTTTTAGTCGTTCAGGTGGTAAGGATATTACTGCTAACAAACAGGTTATAACAGCAGCTTTTAGCTCCTTAGTCCTCGAAGATGGATATGTAAGTGATGTGATTGAGATATCAGACGACCATGTCTTAGTGTTATTTGCTCGAGAGAGAATACCTGCGAAAATCCGACCATATAGTGAGGTGGAGAATCAAATTAAAGAAATTATCCAGTATGATTTAGCAGCTAAGAAAATTCTATCATATGGTGCTTCTCTCAAAGAAAGATTTAATGGCGGTGAAAATATTGAAACTATCGCTAAATTGGAAAATCTTCCATGGCAAGTTGAATTTAATACAAAAATTAACGCCTCTGAAGAAGAAATGGACCCTAGAAAAAAGTTTATCTTTTCGATGGTTCTACCAAACAAAAAAGCTGTAGTTGATCATATTATTATGCCAAATGGAGATTACGTGCTGTTGGCTTTAACTAAAGTTTCTTATGGTAGCTATGAGACACTTCGTCTAGCTGAAAAACAAGCAATATCAAACTCTAGATCAATATCAAGCGCTAACCGCGATTATGGCGCATATATAGCTTCATTATTGAATAAAGCAGACATTGTCTCTGAATAAGTATTAATATTTTTTCCATCAAAGATTTAAAATGTTTTTCATTATTTTTTTGACATAAGTTAATTCTAGCTATGTTATAAAACACTCCTATTAATTTTTAAGATAGTACTAATTAATAATTTAATTTATAACTGTATGCCTCCCCAAAATTTTTTTAGCAGAAAAATGTATTTGACGATAGAGTATGTGTTATGAAGATTACGCCCCCTCTGTTAATCGCTTATCGTTATATTGTTACTAAGCGAAGTAACTGTTATATATCTTTTATTTCTATGGTTTCCCTTATTGCAATGTTCTTAGGGGTTACGATTCTGATTGTCGTGTTGTCAGTAATGAATGGATTTGATCAAGAAATAAAAAAAAGAACCTTAAGTATACTGCCTCATATAACTATAACCAGTGAGAAGGGGGTCAATGACTGGGAGTCATTAGGAAGCAAGTTAATTAAAGTTAAAGGTATACAGGCTTATGCACCTTTAGTTGAGGGTTACGGCTTGATGTCCTCGTCTTCATTAAGTCAAGGTGTTTTATTGCAGGGAGTTTCTCCTTCACATGAGATCAAGTCCTCTGATATTGATCAGCACATGATTGCTGGAAAAATCAATGATCTTGAATCTGGAAACTTTGGTGTAATAATTGGGAGTATTTTAGCTGACGCTTTAAGTGTGAATGTGGGAGATACTGTAACCATCACATTACCCAAGCTAAATATCACTCCAATTGGCATATTTCCAAGCTATAAGCGTTTTTATATTAAGGGAATCTATAAAGTTGGCGCACAAATAGATAGTGGTTTAGCGCTTATCCATTATCAGGATTCTAAAAAATTATTTAGACTAGGCAAAAACGTAAATGGTGTAAAATTAAAAGTACTTGACCCTCTTGATGTAACAAGATTAGAGCCTTACATAAAAACGCATCTTCATTCTTCTTTTAAAATAAAAACATGGGCATCTGAGATGACAATTTTATTTAATGCAATAAAAATGGAGAAGAGATTTGTTGCTTTATTACTGTCAATCATCATAGTTATTGCTGGATTTAACATCATTGCATGTCTTGTACTAATGGTTAACAGCAAAAGGAGAGATATAGCAGTTTTAAGAACAATGGGTGCAAAAGCAAGTATGATAGCTTCTATATTTATGATTAAAGGCCTAATAATAGGGGCAGCAGGCGTTATTTCTGGCGGTATATTCGGATGTTTTCTTGCAGTAAATATAGGCGAAATTGTAAGCTGGATAGAGCAAATAATTGGATCTTATATATTTGATCCGTCAATTTTTTTTATTGTTAAAATTCCATCTATACTAGTTTGGGAAGATATATTTTTAATATGTTTCTTGAGTATCCTACTCAGTATAATGGCCTCAATTTATCCTGCATATCAGGCATCCAAGGTTCAACCTGCAGAGGCTTTACGCTATGACAGATGATACTAAAATTATATTACAGTGCCAGCAATTGTCAAAATCTTATATCGAGATGGATACTAAAATTAATGTCCTAGATAACATTTCATTAGAAATTTCTATGGGTGAAAAGATTGCTATTACAGGTTCTTCTGGGACTGGAAAAACAACATTTCTAAATCTTCTTGGAGGTCTAGATACTCATACTAGAGGTGATGTGTTTGTAATGGGAAAAAAATGGACTGATATGAACGAAGATCAGAAAGCTTCATGGAGAAATAAATATCTTGGTTTTGTATATCAGTTTCATCATCTTTTAATCGAGTTCTCAGCAATTGAGAATGTAGCGATGCCTTTGTTGATTGCTGGAATGTCGATTAAAAAAGCGAAAAGCTACTCTAAAGAAATTTTATCGAAGGTAGGATTAATTGATAGATGTGATCACAGGCCATCAGCCCTATCTGGCGGAGAAAGACAAAAGGTAGCTATAGCAAGAGCATTAGTAACCAAACCAGCTTGTGTTTTAATGGACGAGCCAACAGGTAATCTTGATTACTTATCCACCCAAGCTATTCTTGAAACAATTTCACAATTGAATATAGAATTTGGGATTAGCTTTGTTCTCGTTACTCATGATGATAATGCAGCGGCAAAGATGGATCGCATCTTATCATTGGAAAAAGGTATCCTCCGACCTAAGGGGTCACCATATAAAAATAATATGGCTGTTGAATAATGTTAAAGATCTTTCCGTTTTTTATCGGCTGGAGATATTTTAGGGCAGGCAATTCAACCAGCTTAATATCTTTTATTTCCTTTATGGCAATCCTGGGACTGGTTCTAGGTGTCGCACTTCTTATTTTGGTTATGTCAATTATGAATGGGTTTGAGCGGGAAATGGAGGAGAAAATACTTGGCTCTATACCTCATATACAGATAGGTAAAACTAATGGCATCGACGATCTTTCAGGACTGATTAATTTAATAGAAAAAGATGAGAATGTAATATCTACAATACCATTTTCTGAGATAGACGGAATGCTGACAAGCAATGGTAATGCAATGCCAATTCAGATGTTGGGTATAGATATATTAAAAAGTAATGAGTTTATCGGTAGTTTTGTAGCTTCAGGCCTCATAGAATCAATCAAAAATGATGATGAAAAATTTCTTTTATCGAAGGGTGTTGCAAATAAGTTGTCAGTAGAAGTAGGCGATACTGTTGTATTAATAGTGCCTCAATCGAATCCTATAAAAAATGCAAAAATTACACCAAAGATAGTTTCTTTTAACGTTGGCGGCATTTTTGCTACAAAAACATCTCTAGACCAAAAGCTAGTTCTTGGCTCACTTTCAAAAGTTACAGATATAATTGGTTTGCCTTATCCGCAGGGCATTCGAATCAAATTAGCTAATATTTTTAATGCAAGAGAAACAGGCTATAGATTACTGAGAGGTTTACCAGAAAATTATTACTTTTCCGACTGGATTCAAACACATGGTAACCTTTATCAGGCTATTAAAATGTCAAGAAAAATGATTATCTTGCTTGTATTTTTTATCATCGCGATTGCGGTTTTTAATGTAGTTTCAATGCTTATGATGATAGTTGTAGATAAGCGTTTTGATATAGCTGTTTTAAAGACCCAAGGGGCAAGAAATTCTGACATCACTATGATTTTTTTAACACAAGGTTTTTTAATAGGCACCATAGGTTCAATCATCGGTGCAGTTTTAGGTGTAATATGTGCATTAAATGCCCCAGCCATTCTAAACAAAATAGAATCAATTTTTGAGTTTAGTCTCCTTAATTCAAATATCTATCCAATTGACTATTTGCCATCCAGTCTTCTCTGGGGTGATGTAGTTTTAGTCGTCTTGGTAGCAATAACTTTAAATTTAGTAGTTACAATCTATCCTTCATTGAAGGCAGCTAAACTTAGTCCAGCAAATGAGCTAAAGTACGATTGAGCAAAAATAGTTAATATAAATTAATTTTTATATTAGTCGCAGTCTCCTCTTTTTTCTTGGCGAGCAAGCCAGTTTTTTTGTACTTTCCATTTCCACAATAGATTTATAAATATATAACCTATACCTCCACAAACTAAACCAGTTATAAAACTACCAGTTAAAAGTGGTAACCATATTAGCTTACCTTGAGTTATGATCCAGCTCCAAGAAAACTCAAGAGTAAAGTCTATAAATTCCATACCAAGCAATATTACGCCTATGCCGTAAGTAAAAATGAACAATGGTGCTATTGTTAGAGGGTTACTTATCCAGACTAGAGTTACAGCAATAGGGAGGTTAGAACTAAAATGTAAAGCTAGTAATGCCGCAATAACGGTTTGACCAGGTATAGGCAGGAACGCAACAAAAATACCAATAAAAAATGAGGTAGAGACAGAAGCTCTATTAATATGAAATAAATTTGGGCTCGCAAATATGGGCCCCATCCAGTTGACAGCAGGGCTATTTTTAATTTTACTATATGCTGGTAGCCAGCGTCCTAAAATTTTTTTTGGCATACTTTACTTTTAATTTATATGTCATTGGGCTTATAGGGATTATGACTATTTTTATCTATACGCACTACTCATTAATTAGTTTTTTATTTATGAAGATTTCTTAGTAAGAATAATACTAATGAGCCTAAAAATTCCATATTTGCTTATTTTTTATATTATGATCGAGTCTTTTTCTTCTTCACTGCCTGCTTTTTTGGCATAATAATCATCTAACTTTTACTTGGAATATAATTTTTTGCCTGATCCAAAAAGTACTTTAATTACCCCAGCCTCTGTTAAGACCCTTTCTCTAAAGGATCTATCATTTGAGCGCAATGAAAATTTTTTATTTTCTAATATAAGTTTAACGTTAAAGTCAGGGGATATTCTTCAAATACTTGGTCAAAATGGATCTGGAAAAACCACATTACTCCGTTTGATCACGACCGCATTAAGACCGTATTCAGGGGAAATAATATGGCAAGGAAAAAATGTTAATGTTGTTCGCGAAGCTTATCTTGAAGATATTTTATTTCTCGGCCATCAACCAGGTTTAAAGAGACTGCTCTCGGCCGAAGAAAATTTGATTTGGTGGCGTAGACTTAATAAAACCAATTTAATGAAAAATGCAAATGCATTTGAGGAGGTTGGTTTATATAACCATAAAGATGAACCATGTAATTATCTGTCAGCCGGACAGTTGAAGAGGGCTGCATTAGCAAGACTTTATGTTTCAGAAGCAAAATTATGGATACTAGATGAGCCATTTACATCAATTGATAAAGAGTTTTCAATTAAACTTAAATCACTGATTATCAGCCATTTAGAAAGAGGTGGCATTGTAGTCTTAGCGACACATCAAGATTTAAAAATCGAAAATATGAAATATTTTTCAATATCTGATCTAAGTGGAGTTAACAGTGAATAATATTGGGTTTTTAGCTATTTTACGTCGCGATCTTTTATTGGCAGTTCGATACCGTGGTGATTTAGGTAATCCATTAATTTTCTTTTTTGTAGTTATAGCTTTAATACCTCTAGGGTTAACTCCAGAATCAAGAGAATTGAGTGAGATAGCCCCAGGTATGCTCTGGATTACAGCACTTTTAGCTTCCCTGCTCTCTTTAGATGGGTTATTTAAAGATGATTTTACAGATGGAACCCTAGAACAGATTATTATTTTGCCTCAGCCGTTGTACTTTATGATTTTAGCTAAAACTATTGTGCATTGGGTTGTTACTGGACTGCCGTTATCGTTATTGGCACCTATTCTAGGTTTGATGCTGTCATTACCAGAAACTGGATATCTTCCTTTGATGTTAAGCCTTTTAATAGGTACAGCAATTTTAAGTTTAATCGGATCTATAGGTGCTGCGCTAACCTTACCGCTCAATAGAGAAGGAATTTTGTTGTCTTTAATTGTTATACCTTTTTATATGCCAGTACTCATATTTGGGTCAAATGTAGTCGAACTAGCCATAGATGGGTTATCTATTGCAAGCCCACTATCAATAATGGGTTCACTTTTAGCTTTATCGTTACTTATTTCGCCTTATGTGACTTCATGTGCATTACGTTTAAGCATCCATGGATAGGGTCCAGATATAAAATGAAGAAATTTATTAAAAGTACTCAGCAGTGGTTCCATAAGCTAGCATCACCTCGTTGGTTCTACCAGATTAGTGGCAAATGGTTGCCCTGGCTTTCTCTTTTGACATTAATATCTATTTTTATTGGAGCAATCTGGGGTCTAGGTTTTGCTCCTCAGGATGCCAAGCAAGGAAATAGCTTTCGTATAATATATATTCATGTTCCAGCATCTTTTTTAGCTTTAGTTGGCTACTATATAATGGCTATATCAGGCGCAATTGCAATTATTTGGAAAATAAAGCTCGCAGACATAGTTATGAAGTCGGCAGCCCCAATTGGAGCTGCGCTTACTTTTATAGCTCTTTTAACAGGTGCAGTTTGGGGGAAACCTACTTGGGGGACTTATTGGATATGGGACGCACGTATTACGTCAATGTTAATATTATTTTTTTTATATCTTGGTGTAATAGTTCTACAAAAAGCCTACGCAGCACAAGGTTTGTCTAATAAAGCGGCTGCTTTATTAGCTTTGGTTGGCACTGTAAATATACCTATTATTTATAAGTCAGTAGACTGGTGGTATACCCTCCATCAGCCTGCGACTATAAAACTTACTGAGGCGCCCTCAATGCATCCAGATATGTTTCAGCCATTATTGATAATGATTATAGGCTTCTATCTTTTTTATTTAACTGCTCTGATTTTAAGTGTGCGGACTGAAATAATTTTTAGAGAACGAAATACTACCTGGGTCAAAGAGCTTGCATTAAATCTAAATGATAAGCGCTCTATATAATTATGATATGTGTTTCATATCGAAATTTAATTAATAGGTAATCATGATGTTTCAATTTGAAGGCCTGAATGATTTCATATATATGGCTGGCCATGGCCAATATGTTTGGATCGCTTACTCTGCATCACTTGTTATAATGACTTGTATTTTTATAATGCCCTTTCTGCGAAAAAAAAATATAATTCAAAAAATCAGAAAAAAAAATCATTCCAATTATTCAAAAAAATAATTCGAAGTTTTTTTAAAGATTTTTCTATTAAAAACGGATCAATAATAATTAATTTTTCTCTAAGAGGAAACTATGCATCCCTTAAGGCGCTATCGATTGACTATGGTGATTTTTATAGTTGCGACAACATCTATTGCTATTAGTTTAATGGGCTATGCTTTAAGAGAGAATATTAATCTTTTTTATACGCCATCAAGTGTTATTTCAGGCGATGCACCATTAAATACGACTATTCGTATTGGTGGTATGGTTGTAAAAGACAGTTTAATCAGATCAAAAAAGTCTTTGCAAAGTACTTTTAGGGTGACAGATGGTAAATCAGAAGTTGATGTTCACTATGACGGAATACTTCCTGATATGTTTTCTGAAGGAGAGGGTGCAGTTGCTACAGGTGAGATCAATAGTGATTTAATTTTTATTGCATCAAGTATTTTAGCTAAGCATGATGAAAATTACATGCCCCCAGAGGTAATTTATGCCTTGGATGAGGCGGCAAAATAAAACTAAGCTACTATTATATAGTTTAGCGCAGAACAAAAATTTTAACCCCAGCTTAGCAGCGGGGTTACGGAATTTAATATGGTAGCTGAACTCGGTCATTTTTCTCTGATCATTGCGTTATTTTTAGCGCTGATGCAGACAGTCATTCCTCAAATTGGTGTGGCTATAAAAAACCAGCTCTGGATGTCTTGTGCTAGACCTCTTGTATTGGCTCAATCATTATTTATATTACTAAGTTTTATTTGTATAGTAGCCCTTTTCGTTAATGACGATTTTTCGGTTAGATATGTAGCTGAAAACTCTAATACGCTTTTGCCTGATCGTTACAAAATAAGTGCAGTGTGGGGGGCACATGAGGGCTCATTGTTATTATGGGTGCTAATACTTGCTTTTTGGAGCCTCGCTGTTTCTATATTTAGCGCTAAACTCCCCATACAGCTAGTAGCTAGAGTGCTTGCTGTATTGGGATTTATCAGTGTGGGCTTCTATCTTTTCATGCTCTTCACTTCAAATCCTTTTGATAGAAGTCTTCCCTTTTCCCCTATAGAGGGTTCTGATTTAAATCCACTTTTACAGGACGTCGGTTTGATATTTCACCCTCCCATACTTTATATGGGTTATGTTGGTCTATCTGTCGCCTTTGCGTTTTCTGTTGCTGCATTATTAAATGGTAGCATGGATTCTGCATGGGCTCGTTGGGTTAAACCCTGGACCTTAATTGCATGGATGTTTTTAACGTTAGGTATTTCTCTGGGAAGTTGGTGGGCATATTATGAGCTCGGTTGGGGAGGCTGGTGGTTTTGGGATCCGGTAGAGAATGCTTCCCTCATGCCATGGTTAGTTTGTACAGCTTTAGTCCATAGTCTTTCTGTTACTGAAAAACGTGGTACATTTAAGAGCTGGACATTGCTTCTTGCAATTATGGCTTTTTCTTTAAGCTTGCTAGGTACCTTTTTAGTGCGATCCGGTGTGCTTACATCCGTGCATGCTTTTGCAACTGATCCTACTAGAGGTATTTTTATTCTTATTTTTCTTATAATTGTGATTGGAGGCTCTCTTTTATTATTCGCTTTTAGGTGCCCTGCCAAAAAATCATCGTCTAAATTTTCTGGTTTATCTAAAGAATTATTTATATTAGTTAATAATCTAATTCTCATTATCATAACAGCAGTTATTCTTTTAGGGACGTTATACCCATTAATAGCAGATGTTTTAGGGTGGGGTAAGATCTCAGTAGGACCACCATACTTTAACTTATTTTTTGTGCCTCTAACCTTACTTCTTGGGTTATTAATGCCAGTTGCCCCTATCCTCAGATGGAAGAAAACTTCGAGATTCAACTTATTTAAATATTTTAATGGGCCTTTGTTTTTATCTTTAATTTTAGGAGGGGCTTTACCATTAATGTATAAGCCATATGAGCCAATTGCAGTAATATCTATATTCATATCTTCATGGATTATATTGGTAACCTTGAGGGATATAGGACATAAATCTTCTACAACAGGTTCTATTCTAGACGGCCTAAAGCGAATAAAAGCTAGCTATTGGGGTATGGTTACTGCACATATCGGTGTCGCAATATGTATTATTGGTGTTGGCTTAACTAGTGTTTATAGTATTCAGCGTGATGTCCGTATGTTACCTGGTGAAACCATCAGCCTAGCTGATTACCAATTTGAGCTTGTTGCAATAGAACCCTATGAGGGACCAAACTACGTTGCTGATCAGGCCACTATATTAGTAACGAAAAAAAATTCTATTATTGCTCGATTGAAACCCCAAAAAAGAAGATATTTTGCTAGTGGGCAAACCATGACAGAGGCATCAATAGATAGCGGGATATTTCGTGATTTATATATAGCGCTAGGTGAGCCACTTCAGGGGGATGCATGGGCTATCAGGGTCTATGTTAAACCTTTTATAATGTGGATATGGCTAGGAGCCTTATTTATCGCAATGGGAGCAATGCTAGCACTGCTCGATAAACGTTTTAGAAAAAAGCTTCAATAGGAATCAAGAATGAGATTATATAAATTTAATACTGTAAAAAAACTTTCTCTTTTTTGAAATTTTTTTATTTATCAAATGCTCTAAAAATAAATATACTATGATGAAATTAGTTAATAAATTGAAATTTTTTTTACCTCTAACCATTTTTATTGGAATCACTGTTTTCCTTGTTATTGCTCTGGATCGCGATCCAAACTATATGCCATCAAAATTACTTGACCGACCTATTCCTTCGTTTTCTTTGAGTGTTTTGGGTAATGAAGATGAATTAATAGATGAAAAAATATTTATAGGAGAGCCTTCACTGCTAAATGTATGGGCAACCTGGTGTTTTTCATGCAGGATTGAGCATCCCTTTTTACACGAGCTCTCTTTACAAGGCATACGAATAATAGGTTTAAATTACAAAGACAATACTTTAAAGGCTAGGAACTGGTTGGATGAGAAGAAAGATCCATACATTCTTAGTTTGATAGATCAGAAAGGTAGGTTTTCTATGGATCTTGGGGTTTTTGGTGCACCAGAGACTTACATGATTGATAGCAGAGGTATAATTAGGCATAAGCATGTTGGTATTATAGATAATCTTGTATGGCGTGAATCCCTTATGCCTATATGGGAAAGTTTAAAGTAGAAAGTACCATTAAACTATCAGGAAATTATCAACCACAAATATATTATTTATAGCTGATTACTGGGAGAAAAAAAAATGGCTTATGAAGATTATGAGAGAGGTTTAAATGTTCGCCGAAAGGTCATGGGAGACAAGTTCGTTGATAAGGCAATGAGTAAAGAAAAAGGTTTTAATGTGCCAGTACAAGACTTCATCAATGAGCACTGCTGGGGTGCAATATGGAGCAGACAAACACTGCCACTTAAAATACGAAGTATCATTACTATAGCAGTGTTAGCGGCCTTAAAAGCACCCACAGAGCTCAAAGGACATATCCGCGGGGCAGTTAATAACGGTTGCACCAAAGAAGAAATACAAGAAATATTACTTCATACAGCACCTTATATTGGTGCACCTGCACTTCAAGAAGCTTTTAGGGCAGCAGAATCTGTGTTCGAAAGCTCGGACTAAATTTTTTTTGGTATCTGACTTATAAGAATTCGAGGTAATAAATAGGTGTTAAAAAATTTATACTATACAAGTATCGTTTTGTTTTTATTGGCCGATTTCAGCCCGAAAATTTCTGCTCAAGAGGTAAGACGTTTCACTGAAAATGAATTCCGTACTCGGTATTATAATTTAGTAGATGAGCTGCGTTGCCCAAAATGTCAAAACCAGAATTTAGCGGATTCAAATTCCCTTATAGCTATTGACCTGAGAAATGAAATTCATTCTATGCTTGAAGATGGAAGAACAAATAAAGAAATTATTGAGTTTTTAGTAGACAGATATGGCGAGTATGTGAGATATAATCCATCTCTTAATTCAAAGACAATGATTTTATGGTTTGCTCCAGTATTTTTATTTTTTCTCGGTATAGCAATTATTTTATATGTATATAAATCTCGCCTTTTATCAAAAGAGGAGATATCCCTAAAACCTCACGAAAAAGAATACTTAGATAATCTAGTTATTAATAGTTCTAATAGTATTGATTCCAATGAGATTGAAAAATGATGTGGTTAATTTTTGCTTTATTAGTTTCGTTGGCTGCAGTTTTTATCGTTTTACCTCTATTTAAAAAAGAAATTGATAATCAAAATGAACCTTCTTCACTAAATATGGAGCTGTTAGAAAATATTTCAGTTTTCAGGGATCAAAAAACAGAGTTATCTGCAATGTTAAAGGACGACTTAATAGATATTACTGAGTATTCAGAGTTAATTTCAGAACATGAGTATATTTTATTAAGGGAAACTGGCGGACACTCTAAGCCAATAAAAAATTTCTCAGATAACAAAGGTTCCTGGATGTTACTCCTGTGCCTATTGTTGATGCCTATCTTTGTATTCAGCATGTATAATTTTCTAGGTTCAAGCTCTGATCTACATATCGCTAATTTATTAGAAAAACGAGCTAACCTGGGCGTGAACGAGGCAGATCATGTAGAGCTTAATAAAAATCTACAAGAAAAAATTTATAATAGGCTACAAGATAAACCTAACCATACATATTACCTAATTACGTTAGCTCAACTAAAAATAGAAAATGGAGATTTTTCTAGTGCAAAGAAATTATACTTGGAAGCACTCAATTTGAGGCCAAACGATCCAGTTCTATTATCTGAATATGCTCAAGCTTTATACTTCTCAGAGAATAGAAAATTTACAAAAGAAGTAAGGTCTGCAATAGATAAAACTATAAAGATGAATCCAAATAATCCAGTAGCATTAGGCCTAAATGGTATTAATTATTTTGAGCAAGGACTTTATCGTTTAGCGATAATAAGCTGGGAAAATGCATTAAAGGTAACAGAAAAAAATACACCAGAGTCTAATGCCCTTAATACGAGCATCTTATATGCTAAAAAATTTATCAATGAAAATAATTTTAAGCTTTCTGTGGAGATAGTGATTCCTGAGAAATATAAAATAAATAAAGATAAGATTATCTATATTTATGCACGAGAATGGGAGGGGGCTCCAAGACCTTTAGCTGCAGTTAAATTTAAGCTTTCTAATTTACCTGGATTAGTTCTCTTGGATGATAGTATGAGTATGATGGAAGGTAAGACATTATCTTCAGTAGAGTTTTTGGAGATTATAGCCAGAATCTCTGCATCAGGATCCGTCACACCACTTCCAGGAGATTACCAGGGGTCTACAGGAAAATTTAATGCAAAAGAGCAAAAAAAAGCAAAGATAAATATCAATATACAGCTATAGAACAACTTACTGCTTGTGGCAGTAGATAAGCTCGTTTAGCATGTAATTAAATTATTATAAGAAGAGATATATGCGCCTAAAATGTATCAAAATGGCAGGTTTCAAATCATTTGTGGATGTCACAACAGTAGTTCTGCCTAGTAATTTATGCGCAGTGGTCGGACCTAATGGTTGTGGTAAATCAAATATTATAGATGCTGTTCGATGGGTAATGGGAGAAAGCTCTGCTAAACAACTACGAGGCGAATCTTTAACAGACGTTATTTTTAATGGATCTAGTAGCCGAAAAGCAGTTGGCCAAGCTTCTGTGGAGCTAATCTTTGATAATTCAAAAGGTAAATTAGGTGGCGAATATGCTAGTTGGGGTGAAATTTCAATTAAAAGGAAGGTAACACGAGATGGACAATCAAATTACTATTTGAATAGAGATAAGTGTCGCAGGAGAGATATTACTGATATTTTTCTAGGAACTGGCTTGGGTCCTCGAAGCTATGCAATTATTGAACAAGGTATGATATCTTCGCTTATTGACGCGAAACCAGAAGAACTTCGAGTTTATATTGAAGAAGCTGCGGGTATTTCTAAATATAAAGAGCGCCGAAGAGATACTGAAAATCGAATAAAAAGAACAAAGGAAAATCTAGATAGACTTAGTGATATTCGAGAGGAACTTGGTAATCAAATAAAAAGACTTGAAAGGCAAGCTAAATCTGCAGAAAAATTTACTGAACTTAAAAAAGATGAAAGAAAAACTAAAGCTAAGCATTTGTCTTTTAGGTGGAGAGATATTGACTCTGATGCACGGGGCTTATCAAAAACTATTGCAGATTATGAGATAAAAATTGAGAAAATTTCTTCTGAGAGAAGTGAGTGTAGTAGTGCTCTAGAAAAGCATCGTATTAGTTATGCCGAATTAGGTGATGAGCTAAATGTAATTCAAGGTCGCTATTATTCTGTGGGATCTGATGTAACTAGAATTGAACAATCAATACAATATGCTCGTGATAGGGCAGGTGAAATCAAGAAAGATATAGAGGAAATTGAGCAAAATTTTACCGAGAATGAGGAGCATTTAGCCCTTGATAAAAAAACTAAAAACACCCTAGAGATCGAGTTACAAAAAATTCAACCAATGCTTAAAGAGACGAAATCAAAAGAGACTTCATCTGAATTATTGCTTCAAGAAGCGGAAATACAAATGAAGAGCTGCCAGCTTCATTGGGATGACTTTATAAAAAATTCATCAGGCCCAGCTCAACAAGTAGAAATTCAACAATCAAGAATAGATCACTTAGAGCAGCTCGTAAGTCGACTAGATGAAAAAATAGTCAACTTATCTCCAGAAAGCGAAGATTTAGCTAAGAGATCATTTGAGGATGATCTTGCAGACCTAAAATTAAGAATTCCAGAAATAGACTTACTTATAATCGAAAAAGAATCTAGCTTAAAAAATTCAACAGATCAAATTGATAAATTACGTCAAGATTGTAGTTCATTGGATTCGAGTCTTAATGAGAAGCGCACCCATTTGCAGTCATTGTTAGGAAAAAAATCGTCGCTGGAATCACTGGAACGCTCAATACTTAATATTGATGATAAAAAGCAGAGATGGTTTAAAACTAATAAAATAAAAAATGAACATCGGTTATCTGAAAAAATTAAAGTTACCCCTGGTTGGGAAACTGCTATAGAAGTAGTTTTAGGTGATTCTCTACAGGCAGTTTATGTTGAAAGTATAGAAAATCTAAAGGTTAGCTTTCTGGAGTCAACTGAAGATGAATTATTTTTGATAGAGGATAATAACGACGAAGGTTCCAATACAGCTACAAATTTAACTGAGTCTCTTTTGACAAAAGTAGAGGGAAAGAATTTTAGTAGCTATCTTAAATCTATACTTCAGGATGTATTAGTTGAGGGTAATTTGAACTCTGCATTCAAGATCAGAAAAAAACTTAAAAACTCACAGTCGATAATTACAAAAGACGGTGTCTGGCTAGGAAAAGATTGGATTCGCATCACAAGTAATAAAGATGTAACAAAGGGTATATTAAAAAGAAAACAAGAATTAAAGTCCTTAGAAATAGACTTAAAAAGTACGCGCACTGGAGAAGAAAAACTTGAAGAGAAAAAAAGTGCTGCTGAAAAACAACTCCGAGAATTAGAGGAGCAAAAAGAGAAAGATATTAAATCTTTAGCTATAAATCAAAATGATTATGCACAATTAAATACAAGAATTAGTAATATTGAAATTCAGTTAGATAATATTAAAGTTCATCAAGAGAGAATGATTTCTGATTTAAGAGACATAAATGATCAAAAAAAATTGGAGCAAAAAAGATTATCTGATAGCCGTGAAGCATTAAACTTATCTTTAGTTGCCTTAGAAGAGAAATCAAAAGAGAGAGAGGAGCTGTCATCTAATCGAGAAAACAAAACAGTCAAACTAGAGGCAGCTAGGGAGTCATTTAGAAAACATAAGGATCATGCTCACGAGATAGCTATAAAGGAAAGAGCGGCGAGTACAAGATTACAGTCTGTAATTGAGGGTATTCATAGATTAGAAAATCAAAGAAATCGCTTGAATAATAAAAAAAAGCAGCTTTTTGAAGCACATAATCAAGATGATGATCCAGAAGAAACTCTACAAAAGGATCTATCTGTTCAACTAGATCTGCGGCTTAATGTTGAAAAAGAACTATTGGATTCTAGAAATAAAGTTGAAAGTCTCGAAAATCTGATTCGTGATTTTGAACAAAAAAAGAATATTTTGGAGACAGAGATTCAGCATGAAAGAAGTGCGCTCGAGCAAAAAAAAATATCAGCCCAAGATTTTGAAACGCGCAGTGAGACCATATCTGAACAAATTACTGAATATGGGTTCAATTTGACAGATTTACTTCTTTTACTTCCAGATACATTAACCTTAGATGACTTAGATCAAGCTTTAGAAAAAATAACTACGCGCATAGAGCGATTAGGACCAATTAATTTAGCTGCAATTGATGAGTTTAATACTCAAACTGCAAGGAAGCAGTATTTGGATAAACAAAACGATGATCTTGAAGAGGCACTTAGTACACTAGAAGGTGCTATACGTAAAATTGATAAAGAGACACGTTCGAGATTTAAAGAAACATATGATTTGGTTAATGTTTCCTTTCAGGAGTTATTTCCTAAGTTGTTCGGTGGAGGTAAATCTTATCTTGAGTTAACAAGTGATGATTTACTGGAGGCTGGTGTATCAATAATGGCTAGGCCACCAGGTAAAAAAAATACAACAGTCCATTTACTTTCAGGTGGAGAAAAGGCAATGACAGCAATTGCTCTTGTATTTTCTATCTTCAAGCTTAATCCCGCACCATTTTGTATGCTGGATGAAGTAGATGCACCTTTAGATGACTCAAATGTACTTCGTTACGCGAAAATAGTAGAGGAAATATCGTCTAATGTTCAGGTTGTATATATCTCACATAATAAAAATGCGATGGAAATGGCAAATCAACTAGTAGGTGTGACTATGCATGAGGCTGGTGTATCTAGACTTGTAAGCGTTGATATCGATCAAGCAATCGATCTTGTCGAGGCATAAAAATAATGAAATATTTTTTAATTAAAAATATACAATTTTAATTTTTGGAAAGTTGTATTAAAGTAAGTCTTAATTTTAACTTAAATAAGCCATAGGCTCTAAATGATAGAAGTTGGCCCGCGAGAAATGACAATAGCATTAGGCGCTGTGGTTGCCTTAGCAACTACTTTGCAAATTATGCGGCGCATCCGAAATTCTCGCTATGAAAATATACAAATGCCAAATAAAAAAAATGATTCTGTTGTCAATGAAGATCAAGAAGCAGCTGAATGGGCCGATGAGGATCACTCTGAATTTCCAAGTGGTGGAGCACGTGTTGTTATTAGAGATAACAATAACTTAGGGGACATAAGCAATTCTGATAATTTAAGTTACACTAATGACTTAACTGTGAATATAAACTCTATATCTGACTCAGATTTAAAGAGAGAAGAACCAAAAGTTCACCAAAAAGAACTAACAAAAGATACAAACTCTAGCAAAAAATACTCAGCAAATAATATCGTGGTTCTTCATCTTGAAGCGAAAGAAAAAAAAGTATTTCATGGAGAGAAGCTATTAAATATTTTTCTTTCAAATGGATTACGATACGGTGCTAAAAAAATTTTTCATTATCATGAAAATGCTAGCGGTTCAGATGCAGTTACTTTTAGTTTGGCAAATTCAATGCAACCTGGAACATTTGATTTAGATCAGATGTCGTCTTTAGCTACCCCCAGTATAAGTCTTTTTTTGATCATAGAGGACCATGAGGATCCGATGGTTGCATTGAATATTTTGCTTGATTCAGCAAAAAAAATTGCTATACAGCTTGATGGTGACCTGAAAGATGACAGCCGTAGTGCTTTCACAAAACAAACAGAAGACCATTACCGTCAGCGAATAATTGACTATAGTAGAATACAGTTACCTGGAACATAATATGAGTGATACTGATAAGGTTGCTGCAGAAGCTGCACTTTTAAGAACTCAATTAAATCAGCACAACTATGCATACTATGTAAGAGATGATCCCTCTATACCCGATATTGAATACGATCGGCTGCTAAAAAGACTAAATATTATTGAGACTGATAGTCCGAAACTGAAGCATCCAGACTCCCCAACTCAGAGAGTTGGAGGAGAGGCTCTAAAAGAGTTTAAAACTATATCTCATCTAACTCCTATGCTTTCACTAGACAATGCTTTTAGCGACGAAGAGCTCATAGATTTTCACAATCGTGTGCTTGATCGTATAAAGCCTAAAGAGGAGATATCATATGTATGTGAGCCAAAGCTTGATGGTGTTGCGGTTAGTTTATTATACGAAGATGGAATTTTAGCAAGGGGCGGAACTCGTGGTGACGGCAAAAATGGAGAGGACATAACAGAAAATGTAAGAACTATTTATTCGGTTCCTTTAAAATTAAAAGTGAAAAAACCTCCAATTTTGCTCGAAGTTAGAGGTGAAATCTATTTGCCTAAGATGGGTTTTGAAAAAATCAATAAACAAGCTAAACTCAATGATGGTAAGGTTTTCATTAATCCTCGAAATGCTGCAGCAGGGAGCCTAAGGCAGCTGGATTCAAAAGTCACTGCATCTAGACCACTTGAAATGTCTATTTATAGCCTTGGTAGAATTGAAGGTCATCCCATCCCAGACACACACATAGAAACTCTCGAGTTGCTAAAAGAATGGGGATTTCTTGTAAATTCAAATTCAATTTTAGTAGAAGGTATTAAGTCATGTGCAAGCTATTACGAAAAGATCCTTGATTTAAGAAATAGCCTGCCTTATGAAATTGACGGCATTGTATACAAAGTTAATGACTTTAATTATCAACAACGTCTGGGCTCAATAGCAAAATCACCTCGATGGGCAATTGCAAGAAAGTTTCCAGCTGAAGAAGAAATTACTCAGTTAGAGGCTGTTGAATTTCAAGTAGGTAGAACTGGGTCTATAACTCCAGTGGCTAAACTTAAGTCTATTTTTGTTGGCGGCGTAACTGTCAGTAACGCATCACTACATAATCGAGATGAAGTGAAGAGGTTAAATATTAGGGTTGGTGACTATGTAATAGTTCGTCGAGCTGGAGATGTAATCCCTCAAATCGTAAAAATTATTCCCGAAAGGCGACCAAAAATAACAAAAAAAATAATTTTTCCCAAAAGCTGTCCAGAGTGCGACTCTATCCTTGTTCAAATCCATGGCGAAGCAGTCATAAGATGCCCTGGAGGCTTATTTTGCTCTGCACAAATGAAGCAAGCAATAAAACATTTTGCTTCAAGAAAGGCTATGGACATCGATGGATTAGGCGAAAAATTAGTTGATCAACTCGTTTGTGAAGGCTTAATAGCTTCTATAGTCGATCTTTATCATCTGAATATTGACCAGCTAAGCAATCTAGAAAGAATGGGTAAAAAATCAGCCAATAATTTATCAGATGCGCTAGAAGCGTCAAAAAAAACCACTTTACCACGTTTTCTTTACTCGCTAGGTATTAGGGAGGTCGGCGATGCAACTTCTCTTTCATTAGCAAACTACTTTAAAAGCCTCGATGCAATAAAAGCTGCAACATTAGAAGATCTCGAAGGGGTTCCAGATATAGGGCCTATAGTAGCAGGATTTATCTATAGCTTTTTCTCCCAAGAAGAAAATTTAAAGATTATCAAAAAACTAATAAACTATGGAATTAATTGGCCTGACTCATCATCAGATCAGAATAGAAATTTACCTTTATTAAATCAAATATGGGTTTTAACTGGTGGAATGGAGGTGATGGGTCGTGCTGAAGCAAAAGAAAAGCTTCAGCTGCTGGGCGCAAGAGTGTCAGGTAGCGTTTCACCAAAAACTAACTTCATTGTTGCTGGTGCTGGTGCTGGCTCAAAGCTAAAAAAAGCAAAAGAGTTGTCGGTTGAAATAATAGATGAGGATTCATTACTGAGTCTTCTTAAAGAGCATGACTTGTTTTAAATTATATTGATGACTGATAGCTCATTCTAAAAGCAGGCATTAAAAGCCAAAAGAGCCGCTACTACTGAGACATTAAGTGACTCTACCCCGTTACTCATTGGAATTTTAATTTGATGGGTGCAAAGATCACTTACGCTTTTAGACACCCCTGTAGTCTCATTACCCAAGACATATACAACAGGAGATTTGATTTTAAATTCACTGATTGATGTGCCCCCTACTCCTGATAGGGCGCAAATTGAAACACCCTCATCCCTTAATCTTGGGATAGCTTCTTCTAAGCTGTTACATTTTATCAGAGTACTTTTAAATATTGTTCCGGCACTAGCTTTAACCACAAGTGGCGATAGCGCTGCATTACCTTTGTTTGGCAATAGAATTCCGTAGCTGGGGCTAGCTGTTACGGACCTAATAATCATACCTAAGTTTTGTGGGTTAGTAATTCCATCTAGTGCAATAAGAGTAAAATTATTTTTAGGCATGAAATTTATAAAATCGGGAAACAGATGATGGTTAGCGAACTGCAGATCTGCTGCAATACCTTGGTCTTGATTGATATTTTTGGATATTCTCGATAGTGATTTTCTAGTATGACTGATTACTTCGATACCACGTTTTTCAGCAATCTCTAGGATATTCTTATTAAAATCTGTTATTTTTTTCGTTTGGGCTATATGTATCTTATGAAAAATTACTTCAGGGTTTTTAAGAGCTTCTAATACTGGATTTTTTCCATAAACCGTGAGTAATTTTTCATAGAAATTTTTACGATTAAGGTACTTTTTGGTATCGACCACAATTATTCCATTAATTTCTAAGGATTTAAGCTGGCTATGATCCTTTAATTATATTTATATATGATTCAATCGCTTTCTTTAGACCCATTGAGATGGCATCAACTATTAATGCATGACCAATAGAAAATTCCTGTAGGTTTGGAATAGAACAAAACTTTTTAAGATTTAGTAAATTTAAGTCATGCCCAGCATTAACACCCATGCCTAATTTATTAGCAATACTCGCTGAAATAAGATACTTTTCAAATATATTGCTTATATCCCCCTTTCGCCATGCAGCAGCATATGGCCCTGTAAATAACTCAATTCGATCTACCTCTAATTCTGCAGCAAGCTTAATTTGTTCTTCGTCTGGATCCATAAAGAGACATATACGAATACCTTTAGATTTTAAGTACTGTATAACTGGATACAATTTATCGGAATTAACTTTTAAATCAAAACCATGATCTGATGTTAATTGATTTACACCATCAGGAACCAATGTGCATTGATGTGGCTGAGCAGAATTTACAATCTCTATGAATCCAGGATAATTAATTTTTTTTAAGGCAAACGGATTACCTTCTACATTTAACTCAATTGATTTATTTGTTAATTTTTTTTTATTTGAGATTAGGTCGCTAAGATCAAAGACATCTTTAGGTGTTATGTGCCGAAGGTCAGGTCTTGGGTGAACAGTTATCCCATCTGCTCCATTTTCAATGCATACATCTGCATGTGCTAGCAAGTCCGGATAGCTACCTTCTCGCGAATTACGAATAAGAGCAATTTTGTTTAAATTTACACTAAGTGATCTTTTCAAAATTATTTATCTTTTATGATTCTTGCTTTTATAATTTTTATTGTTGCAGTTGGTACATCTCTCATTCCAGCAGCTCTTTGAGTTGGAAGCCTTGATATCTTTTCAGCTATATTCATGCCACGGATGACCTTGCCAAATACTGCATAGCCAGCTTTTCCTGTAGATGCATCCAAACTACTATTATCCACAACATTGATAAAAAACTGTGCTTTAGCACTATCTGGATCTGAAGTACGTGCCATTGCAATTGAATATTTTATATTTTTTAAGCCATTATGTGATTCATTAGGTATGTTTCCTCCAAAAGGGGTCATGCGACTAATGTCTTCATTAAAACCACCAGCCTGAATCATAAAGTTTCGAATTACTCTATGGAAAATCAGTCCATCGTAATATTTTTTTTCAACATAGGTTAAAAAGTTATCAACTGTGAGTGGTGCCTCATTCGGGTATAGCTCTAAAAGTATTTCTCCCATATTGGTTGTTAAGAGGACTTTTGAATTTTTGGCTACTTTTGCAACTGGTTCACCAGTAACGACATCTTCATGTTCGTGGCTAAACGATGGTTGCGTAAAAATTATAAAAAAGAGAGCAAATAGAAGCTTTTTGTACATAAAATTTTACCTTTCATTATTATATTTAAGAACTAGATATTTTTCGATTATCTCCATTCATCATATTTATTTTTACGGGAAAAAGATGATAGAACTGATGTCAAAAGTGAACCCATGACAACTGCAAGCGCTCCATATAAAAACCATGTATTCCTTTGACTCTTAGAAAGTCGATCATTTTGACCTTTTAAAATATCATTTTCACTTTCAAGAATAGCATTCTTCTGAGTTAATATTTGATTTTGCTTTTGAACTGAAACCTCATTTTTCAGGAGACCTTCTTTTGATACGGCATGAGGTGCAAAAATAATCATCATCATAAAGATAAGTGATTTGAATAGTTTAGATAAACATTTGCTGTAAAATAGAATTTTTCTCATGGTAATACCTTCTTGAATGGTTTTACGGTAACCTTAGAATATACACCTTCTTTTGCATATGGGTCATCTGCTGCCCATATATTTGCAGACTCCAAAGAATCAAATTCTGCAATTATCAGGCTACCAGTAAAGCCGCAATCTCCGGGGTTTTCATTGTCTATAGCTGGATGAGGTCCTGCAACCAAAAGCCGTCCATGATTCTTTAACTCTTCCAATCTCGCTAGGTGAGAAGGCCTAGCTACTAACCTTTTTTTTAGACTAAGAGGTTTATCCTCACTACTTATAGAATACCACATCTATTTATCCTTCTTGCGGTGTGTCGTTCCTTTTAATTATCTCTTCAAGCTTAAGACCAGTTAGTTTTTTTATACCTCTAAACAAATAAATCAAAGCCCCCATTAAGACCAACATTGCTGGGACTGCAATGACAGGAAAACTTAAAGCTGTCATTTTACCTAACTGCTCATTAAACTCTATAGTTCCAGGCTGGCTGGTTATTATTGTCACAGCTAGAATATAGTTAAGTAATGATGAAACAAAAAAAGATAATGCCACTATCCATGAAGAATTTGCTAAGTAACCTTCAAGCTTTTCTCTACTTCCATTAGCCTCAACTATATTGGATATCTTAGATACTTGCATAATTTTTTCATTAAATAAAAATGTTTTCACTAGAGGAAATCGTGTTTTTAATGACAAAAGGGTCGCCAATCCAAATACAGCTGGTATTGTAGCCTCTTTTATTGCTATATAAATTGGGTTTAATTCGAGCAAACTAATGCCTCCCGTTAAAATAATACTGACCACTCCTATTGCAGAAAAAACATTTATTTTCTTTATTTTTATAAAATCTTTCAGACCATAGAGGATTGGAAAAGCCAAAGCCATCACTACAGCGAGCCTTATTCCAAGATAATTATCATCGCTCAGATTAATTAGTATGAGGGTAGGTATTATTATATTGCAGGCAATATTCAGTAAGAGATTATCGTTTGTACCGTTATTTTTTGGCATTTTCTTGTTTTGTAGGTAAAATTTGTAATTAGTTAAAGATTCAAAGCTTGTATTTTAGTTATTGTAAGCCATCATCACTGACTTATCGAGCACCCAGCATCAATCTGATTAAATGGAAGCTATACAAATGCATATTCTTTTTATGTGTAGAAAAATAAATTATCTCTGCGAGACCTGTAATGAGTCAATTTTTTACGATTCACTCTAAAAATCCTCAGTCTAGATTGATAGATCAATCTATTAAGATTATTAAAAAAGGCGGACTCTTTATTTTTCCTACAGACTCTTCATATGCTATTGGTTGCCAGCTTGGCAACAAAAAAACATTAGACAGAATTCGAATTATAAGAGAGCTTGATAAGGAACATAATTTTACATTGATGTGTCGAGATCTCTCAGAACTTTCGTTATATGCTAAGGTCGATAATCAATCGTATCGATTAATTAAAGCTAATACCCCCGGACCTTTCACATTCATACTAGATGCAACAGCAGAAGTTCCTAGAAGGCTACTTCATAAAAAACGAAAAACAATTGGTCTTAGAGTACCTGAGAGCCCGATCATATCAGCTATACTTAAGATACTTGGTGAACCAATCATGAGCGTTAGTTTAATTATGCCGAAAGACGATTATCCTTTAGCTGACCCTCATGAGATACGTATTAAGTTAGAGCATGCTGTTGATTTAATTATAGATGGAGGTAATTGCAGCGTAGGCTTAACCACTGTAGTAGATTTAAGCGACTCTTATCCTAAAATAATTAGACAAGGGGTTGGTGATTTAGGAGTTTAATTATTTAAACTTTGTAGATACTTATATATGTTATCAGTTGCTGGCTGAATAAATTAATCGCAGTATAATGTTTTAATTTTTAATTTTTATAAAAAACTTATGTCAAAAAAAGAAATGTCTAGACATCTTCATGGTGATGCTCCTGGAAAATTTGAAGATAATAAGAAATCTTCCAATGTGCTTTTGGGATCGTCAATGATGGAGGTACCAAAAGACTTATATATACCACCCAATGCACTAGAGATTTTTTTAGAGGCTTTTGAAGGACCTCTTGACCTACTTTTGTACATGATAAAGCGTCAAAATCTTAATATATTAGAAATAAATGTTGCTGAAATTACACATCAATATATGGGCTATATAAACTTAATGGAAGCAATGCAGCTTGAATTAGTTTCGGAATACTTGTTGATGGCGGCGATGCTCGCCGAAATTAAATCAAGAATGCTTCTGCCAAAAGAAAAAGAAATTGATGAGGATGATCCTCGAGCAACATTAATTCTTCGCTTACAGGAATATGAGCGGTTTAAGAAGGTAGCAGAGGATATAGATAGTCTTCCTAGGCTTGAGAGGGATAATTTTGTAGCGACTGCTGAAGATCCAGATATTAAAAAAATTAAAAAATACCCTGAAGTAGCTATTCAAGAGATCCTTTTTGCTATGTCGAGCGTTCTACAGAGAGTAGATATGCATGAGCATTATAAAATTGAGCTAGATTCGATTTCAACCCGAGAAAGAATGTCTAGGATCCTATGTTCTTTGAATAGCGAAAACTTCACACCCTTCAGTAGCTTGTTCGATTTAACTGAGGGAAGAGCAGGAGTGATAGGTACTTTTTTAGCTATTATGGAGCTAATAAGAGAATCAATGATAGAAATAGTGCAAAGTGAATCGTATGCACCAATTCATATTAAAAGTCACCGTTAAATTTTTTTCTAGGAATTAGAATGGATAATAAAGAACTGACAAAGATCATTGAAGGCTTATTGCTTGCCGCTCAACGATCTTTAGATATAAATCAAATAGAAAAGATCTTTGATAACGATAACGTTCCATTTGAAGAACTAGATACTGCATCAGTAAATTTATCCTTACGGATGCAAAAACCTTCTAGAAATGATATCCATTCTGCTATTGAGAGCATAAGACTTAATTGCGACCACCATAGTTTTGAATTAAAGGAAACTGCAAGCGGTTATCGTCTGCAGATAAGAGATGATCTCTCTTTTTGGATAAGTCGCTTATGGGAAGAAAAACCTAAAAAGTATTCTAGAACTTTTTTAGAAACACTGTCGTTAATTGCTTACAAACAACCAGTTACAAGAGGGGAAATAGAAGAAATAAGAGGCGTATCAGTTAGTTCTGATACTATTAGGGCCCTAATTGAGCGTGATTGGATAAAAATAGTGGGAAATAAAGATGTTCCTGGTCGACCAGCTTTGTATTCCACAACGAAACACTTCTTGAGCTACTTTAATCTTAAAGATCTTAAAGAGCTTCCTGTTTTGCAAGAAATAAAAGATATTGCTCAAATTAAACCAGAGTTAGTTTTAGGTGATATAAGCGAAAGCAACCAGGTTAAGCTAGATGAATCTAATCCGAGCAATTAGGTTGATGTCTCCGAGAGTGATAAATAATGGTTTCTGAAAAACTTCAAAAAATATTAGCAAGGGCTGGCTGTGGTTCACGTCGTGAGATTGAGGGCTGGATAAAAGAGGGGCGTATAACAATTAACGGAAGAACAGCTGTTATTGGCGATCGGGCCTCATTGGAAGATACTATCCGAGTTGATAGTAAAAATATTCATTTGACAGAAAATCAGCGAGTTCGAGTTATTGTCTATAACAAGCCTGAGGGTGAGGTTTGTACAAAATCTGATCCCGAAAAACGTAAAACTGTATTTGATTCTTTGCCAACTATTAAAGGAGAGCGCTGGATAGCCGTAGGGCGCCTAGATATAAGTACAACAGGATTATTGTTGTTTACTAATAATGGAGATTTAGCAAATAAGCTCATGCATCCCTCATCAAAAATAGATCGAGAGTATTTAGCAAGAGTTCATGGAGCAGTAGATGAGGGAATGCTAAAACGATTACGAGAGGGGATATTACTGGATGATGGTATAGCTAAATTTAGTGATATCGTTATTGGAGAGAGAGTCGGTACAAATGGTTGGTATACTGTTGCCCTCACTGAAGGGCGCAATAGAGAGGTAAGGAGGTTGTGGGAGTCACAAGGCTTGCAGGTAAATAGACTTAAGCGCGTTCGTTTCGGGCCTATTTTTTTGCCATCTTATGTCCGTAAAGGGCAATGGATAGAGCTTGACGAAACCCCACTAAATGATTTGCTAGCCTCAGTAAAAATGATCATACCAAGAAAAAATAAAACCATGTCTATAGGGGATAAACAGAAGAGAGAAAGACAAGTAAAACGACTCCGTTCTGGTGGTTGAGTCAGATAGATCATTGTGCGTCAATTGATTTCCCAGAAATAGATATACTCTCATCACCTATCAAATATAAATACGAAGACATAATTTCTTCAGGCTTTTTTACTGTATTTGGATTTTCTGCAGGAAATGCACTAGCACGCATGCGTGTTCTTATAGCACCAGGATTAATGCAGTTTACTCTAATATTAGATGTTTCTTCTAGCTCGCTTGAAAGTACCTGTGATAGCCCTTCAGTTGCAAATTTAGACACAGCGTATGCCCCCCAGTAGGCTTTTCCAATGCGACCAACATTTGATGAGGTGAATATTACTGATGCATTTTTTGAATTTTCTAGAAGAGGGAGTAGCGCTTTTGTAAGCATAAACTGTGAAGAAACATTTACCCGCATAACAGCCTCCCATGCTTTAATGGTATAGCTTGCTATCGGGGTTCTCTCACCGAGTAATGCTGCGCTATGTAAAAGACCATCCAAACTATCGAACACCACAGCAATTCCATTATATAGTTCAGAATAGCTTTTCTCAGATGCCTTTTCGAAACAAATAGGATAAATACCTGGAGTTGGTCCACCAGCTGCATCAATCTCATCGTACACTTTTTCAAGTTTTGGCACTGAGCGTCCAATCAATATTATCGTTGCGCCGAATGAAGCAAAGGTTTTTGCCGCAACGGCACCAATTCCATCACTAGCACCTGTAATAGCTATAACTTTTCCTTTTAAATATCCTTTGGGAGCTTTAAATATTTTTTTTTGTTTCATTAATGATGTCACTCAATTAATTGGTATAACTTTAATATAAACTTTATTAATTTATCTTAAATATATAATAATTTTATTAAATCTTCAGGACGCCAAGCTATATAGCTTGCATTCCATTCAGAAACATCCTCACATTTTTCAATATATCCATAAGCAGCAGCAATTGTAGTTGTTCCTGCATTCATTCCTGCCTGGATATCTCGGATATGATCTCCGATAAATACAGTATTTTCAGGTTTTATACTAAGCTTATTACAAGCTAGTATAATTGGTTCTGGGTTTGGCTTAGTGAGCTTTACATGATCTGGACATATTACTACTTTTGGGCGTGAAACCAAATCTAGCTGATTAAGTATAGAATTTGTGTAAATTTCTGGTTTATTGGTAACTATACCCCATGGAATATCGTCATCATCTAACTTCTTTAGGAGTTCAATAACTCCTTTGAAAGGTAGCGTTTCCTCTGCCAAATGTTGACTATATAGATCCAGAAGATCATACCTTGTTTTTTCATATAGAGAATTATTAGAGCTCATAGAGAATAATTTAGAAATTATTCCTGCTGAACCATCTGAGATTAATCTTCGTATATCTTCCTCTTTCACTTGAGGAAGTTTTTTTTGTCTTAAAAGTATATTTGTGGCAGTAGTAAAATCAGGAGCTGTGTCTAATAAAGTACCATCTAAATCAAATAATACTGCTTTAAATTTTGCTTTCATAATCTCTATATTTTGATCTCAGTTTTTGCTAAATGATTTAGGATTGCTTAACAGTATGTATCATGTAGTTAACGTCAATATCGTTATTATTTAATCGGTAACTTTTTATGAAAGGATTGTAAGTAAGGCCTGTAATCTCTTTTTGTTCTAGACCACTGTCCCTTATCCATTGGTTTATCTCGCTAGGTCGAATGAATTTAGTGTAATCGTGAGTCCCTTTATCTAAAAGATTTAGTATGTATTCGGCACCTATAACTGCAAACAGGTAAGCCTTAATATTTCTATTTATAGTAGAGAAATAAACATGCCCACCTGGCTTTACTAATTTCGCACAAGCCTCAACAACTGATTTTGGATCAGGCACATGTTCCAGCATTTCTAAGCATGTGATTACATCGTATTGCTCAGCGCTCTCTGCCGCAAGACTCTCCACAGTACATTTTTTATATTTAATTTTTATCCCTGTCTCTAGACTATGAAGTTTTGCTACTGCAAGAGGGGCATCCCCCATATCTATCCCGGTAACATCAGCCCCTCTTTGCGCCATAGATTCTGAAAGTATTCCACCACCACAACCAACATCTAAAATTTTATTCTTTGCAACGGGGGAGCGGCTATCAATCCAGTTTGCACGTAACGGATTGATATCATGAAGGGGTTTAAATTTACTTTCTTTATCCCACCAGCGACTCGCAAGTGCCTCAAATTTTTGTATCTCATCTTTATCTATATTTTGGTCACTCATTATTGAATTTCCATTGTTACTTATTAGAAGTTGTTTAAATAATATTATACGCTTGAAGAATACATCATTAAACAAGGATTTTCCTCAGCAAAAATTAAATATTCTATGTTATAATTCTAAGATTGTTTTTGTGGTTTTTTTATTTACTGCTAGATAAGGAAAACTTGTATTATGAGCGAACCAGCAAAAGAGTCTTTATCTGTAAATATTGTAGATGAGCTTCAAAAATCCTACCTTGATTATGCTATGAGCGTAATTGTTGGAAGAGCCCTCCCAGATGTTCGCGATGGACTAAAACCAGTTCATCGAAGAGTTCTATTCGCGATGAACGTCCTAAATAACGATTGGAACAAATCATACAAAAAATCAGCTAGAGTTGTTGGTGATGTCATTGGTAAATATCACCCACATGGTGATTCTGCTGTCTACGACACAATTGTTCGTATGGCTCAAGATTTTTCTCTTAGATATATGCTAGTAGATGGACAAGGAAACTTTGGCTCTGTTGATGGAGACTCAGCAGCTGCAATGCGCTATACAGAGATTAGGATGGCTAAAATATCCCATTCTCTGCTTGCAGATCTTGATAGAGAGACTGTTGATTATGTAGAAAATTACGATGGAAATGAACTCATACCAATTGTTCTTCCGACTCGCATACCGAATCTATTAGTAAATGGTTCATCTGGGATCGCGGTTGGTATGGCTACAAATATTCCCCCTCACAATCTAAAAGAAGTAATAAGCGGTTGTCTTGCATATATAGATAATACAGATATAACGATAGATGAGCTCATGGAGCATATACCAGGGCCAGATTTTCCAACTGCTGCCATAATTAACGGTAAAGCAGGAATAATCGAAGCCTATCGAAGTGGACGTGGCCGCATTGTCATCCGAGCTAAAGCTTCGGTTGAAACTAACGAAAAGACAGGTCGAGAGACTATAGTTGTTTCAGAGCTACCTTATCAGCTGAATAAGGCTCGGCTCATAGAGCGTATAGCTGAATTAGTAAAAGAAAAGAAAGTTGAGGGCATCTCAGAGCTTCGTGATGAATCAGACAAAGATGGTCTCAGAGTTGTTATTGAGGTTAAGCGTGGTGAAGTTGGGGAGGTTGTCTTAAACAATTTATATGCACAAACACAACTCCAAAATGGATTTAGCTTTAACGTTGTTGCTCTGGTAGACGGTCAGCCTCAAACACTCAATCTTAAAGAAATGATCCATCATTTTGTACGACATCGACGCGAGGTGGTTACTCGTCGAACTGTTTATCTTTTGAGAAAAGCGCGCGATCGAGTTCATATTCTTGAGGGGTTGGCAGTTGCAATAGCTAATATTGATAAGATTATTGAATTAATTAAATCATCACCTACACCAGTAATAGCTAAAGATAGGTTAATTGAAACAGGTTGGGATGCATCTGTTTCTTCTGATCTTATGAAAAAAGCAGGAGCAGCTAGTCGGCCTGAAGATTTAGATCCAAACTGTGGTATTCGAAAAGGTAAGTATTATTTATCTCTATATCAAGCTAAGGCAATTCTTGAACTCAAGCTACATCGCTTAACAGGCATGGAGCATGATAAGTTGCTTTCTGAATATGAAGAAAAGTTAGATGAAATAATTAAATATCTAGAGATTTTAGATGACTCAAAAGTCCTTATGCAACTTATAAAAGAAGAACTACAAGCCGTAAGTGATGAATTTGGTGATGATAGACGTACAGTTATTTCAGAGTCACAGCATGACTTAACAGTAGAAGACTTAATCACAGAAGAGGATAGAGTGGTAACAATATCGCATAGTGGTTATGCAAAAACACAGCCACTAAGCGATTATCAGTCACAGCATCGCGGAGGCACTGGTAAGTCAGCAACGGCAGTAAAGGATGATGATTTTGTAGAACACCTTTTAATCGCCAGCACCCATAGTACAATTTTGTGTTTTACAAATCTGGGCAAAGTCTATTGGTTGAAGGTATACCAAATACCTGTAGCAGGAAGAAACTCCAAAGGAAGACCCATGATAAACCTTTTACCTCTAGACGAGAATGAACGCATAAATAGTATTTTGACAGTTTCAGAATATGACGAAAATAAGTTCATAATCATGGCTACTGCTAATGGAACAGTGAAAAAGACATCACTAGACCAATATTCTAGACCACGTAGTGTTGGCTTAAGAGCTGTTGACTTAGTTGAAGGCGATTATCTTGTTGGTAGCGCTATAACGGATGGAAGTAGTGATGTAATGCTTTTCAGTAGCGAAGGTAAAGCTGTAAGATTTTCTGAATCAGATGTTAGGTCTGTAGGAAGAGTCTCCAAAGGAGTACGCGGTATGCGTTTACCTACTGAACATAAGGTTTTATCTATGATTATCCCTGCAGATAATGGTTACGCATTAACCGTTTCAGCTAGCGGTTATGGTAAGAGAACTAATTTGACCGAATTTCCTACGAAAGGTCGAGGCGGCAAAGGAATGATTGCGATGCAAGCTAGTAAAAGAAACGGTCCTTTAGTCGGGGTGGTGCAATTATTCGATAGAGATGAAATTATGTTGATATCAGATCAGGGTACAATGGTGCGTACCAGGTGTGATGAAATCTCTATATTAGGTCGAAACACACAAGGGGTCAGAGTTATAAGACTTAAAGATCAAGAGATAATGGTTGGTTTGGCTCGAGTAGAAGAGCAGGATTATGTTGATGATTTTGAGTCTGAAGACTAGAAAGATAAAACTTACTACCTAAGTACGAAGGCAGCAAATATGTCAGATGAAGATAATCTTGTTAAGCTGAGAAATTCAATAGATGTATTGGATAGTCAGCTATTAGAGCTTATTAATAAACGTGCAAGCTATGCTCAAAAGGTTGCAATCGTTAAAGAAGAGCTTGGTGATAATGTATATTTCAAGCCTGAGCGTGAGGCAAAAGTTTTACGTAGTGTCATGGAAAGAAATAATGGTCCTTTAGAAAATGAAGAAATAGCAAGATTGTTTCGTGAAATCATGTCTGCATGTTTGGCTCTAGAGCAACCCATAAAAGTTGTTTTTTTGGGACCAGAGGGAACCTTTACACAACAAGCCGCAATAAAACATTTTGGTCACTCTGCAATTACTAAATCAATGAATGCAATCGATGAAGTCTTCAGGGAGGTAGATGCTGGATCAGCTAACTATGGAGTGGTTCCAGTTGAGAACTCTACTGAAGGAGTAATAAACCATACTTTAGATGCTTTTTTGGCATCCTCTTTAAAGATTTGTGGTGAGGTCGAGTTACGTATCCATCATAATTTACTTGTTGGTCACAACACACATAAAGATAAAATTACAAGAGTTTACTCACATGCACAGTCTCTTGCACAATGTCGTCAATGGCTTGATATTAACTATCCTAACGCAGAGAGAGTTGCAGTTAGTAGTAATGCAGATGCAGCAAAAAGAATAAATGGTGAGTGGAATTCTGCTGCTATTGCTGGAGATATGGCAGCTGAACTTTACGACCTAGAGAAGGTCTCAGAGAAGATTGAAGATAGGCCAGACAATTCAACCCGTTTTTTGATTGTTGGAAGAGAAGATGTCTTATCCAGCGGAGATGATAAGACCTCTATAATTGTTGCCTCTAAAAATCAACCCGGCGCTTTATATAACCTTTTGGCTCCATTTTATAAAGAAGGAATAGATCTTACTCGCGTTGAAACTCGCCCTTCACGAGAAGGAAAGTGGACATATGTTTTTTTTGTTGACTTTAAGGGCCATAAAGACGATCCAGATATAGCAAAAGTTCTATCTGAGTTAAGCCAAAATACGACTGATTTACGGGTGCTTGGATCTTACCCAAAAGCAGTTCTATAGCCGACATATATTTAGCTTATGACTATTAATTTTAAAGACTTAGCTTTACCAGGAATACGTGATCTTTTGCCATATAAAGGTGGAAAACCTATCGAAGAGGTTGAACGTGAGTTTGGTATCTCAAAAGCAATTAAACTTTGTAGCAACGAAAACCCAGTTGGTCTGAGTCCTTCAGCTAAGTCGGCAATAATTGACGCCCTAGATTCTAGCAATCGATACCCTGATGGTAATGGATACTATTTAAAGAAAAAATTGGCAAAAAAAATATCGGTAAATATTAATCAACTTACACTTGGTAACGGATCAAATGATTTACTCGAGTTGATTGCAAAATCTTTTTTAGGGTCATGTCATAGTGCTATATATTCTCAGCATGCATTCTTGGTTTATAAAATTGTCGTTACTGCACAGGGAGCAAAATCAATAGTTGTGGATGCAAAGAACTGGAGCCACAACCTTCCTGGTATGTTTGACTCAATTCAAGATAATACTCGATTGATATTTATAGCAAATCCTAATAATCCAACCGGCACCTTTATTAAGCTCAATGAAATATATGACTTTATGGAAAATATCCCTGAAAATATCTTAGTCGTAATAGATGAAGCATATTTCGAGTACGTTTATTCTGATGGGTATGGGTCAGCATTAAATTTGATTACTCAATACCCTAATATCATTGTTACACGGTCTTTCTCCAAGGCTTATGGTTTAGCGGCTCTTCGAATCGGATATTCCATTTCTCACCCAGATATTGCAGAAATATTGAATCGTGTCAGGCAGCCGTTTAATGTTAATAGCCTAGCTTTAGTGTCAGCCTCGGCAATCCTTGATGACGAAAAATTTTTGAAAAAAACTGTTAAAATTAATAGTAATGGTTATAAAAAATTAACAGATGGTTTCAGACAATTAAAATTAGATTTTATTCCTTCCGTAGGTAATTTTATCACAGTGGAAATGCCAGGAGATGTTGTATCTATCCATAAAAAACTTCTCCAAAAAGGTATAATAACTCGTATGGTTGATGTATATGATATGCCTAATCACTTACGATTTTCGATTGGTTTACATAATGAAAATATTGCTCTTCTTGACAACCTAAAAGAACTGCTCGCATCTAGAGGAAACAACCAATGACAAAAAAAATAGATCGTTTATTTTTGGTCGGCTTAGGTTTAATTGGAGGAAGTTTAGCAAAAGCTGTAAAAGATCGTAAACTTTGTAATCAAGTTATAGGTTACTCTAGAAGCCACGAAACATTAGTCCAAGCAATCAAATTAGGAGTTGTGGATGAAACCGTTAGCGATCTTGATGAGATTCCAACGGATTTAGGTGCCGATGATTTGGTTGTTATAGCAGTACCAACCCTTGCAGTTAAAGAAATTATCATCAAACTTCATAAAATACTTGATGGTTCAGTAACAATTACAGATGTATCGAGCGTAAAGGGATCAATAGCTAAATGTGTGCATGCTATCTATGGATTTAATCCATCACAATTTGTTCCTGGTCACCCCATAGCTGGCTCAGAAAAAAGTGGTATAAAATCAATTAATCCCCTTTTATTTGAAGATCACCAGGTAATTTTAACGCCACTCAGCGAAACTAGCTCAAGTCATATTGAAAAAGTTTCATCTATTTGGATGGGCGTTGGAGCTATAGTTAGTGAAATGTCAGTCATTGATCACGATGAAATTTTAGCTGCCACAAGTCATTTGCCACATATGCTTGCATATAGTTTAGTAGATATGCTTTCAGGCATAAGAAAAAATCAGGAAGCATTTCGATATGCAGCAGGGGGGTTCTCAGATTTTACGAGGATAGCAGCCAGTGATCCTGTTATGTGGCATGACATTGTTTTAGCAAACGATAAAGCTGTTCTCTCAACTTTGGATAATTTTAGCAGTCATATTGATCAAATAAAACAAGCAATAGCCAATAAGGATAGTAAATGTTTGATAGGTATTTTTACACGCGCAAAAGAAGCGAGAAATCATTTTAAGAAAATGAGAGAAGATAAAAAATATCTGGAGCCTATTGAAAAGATTATTGATTATAGAGCTTCTCCAGGTGGTTACATTGAAGGAACTCTTAGGGTGCCTGGAGACAAGTCTATTTCTCATCGTGCAATTATTCTTGGTTCAATTGCCAAGGGAACTACATATATTACTGGCTTTCTAGAGGGTGAGGATAGTCTAGCAACACTCCAAGCATTTAGAGATATGGGCGTTGTCATAGAAGGTCCAAATAATGGATTTATAAAAATACATGGTGTTGGTCTAAATGGTTTGAAACAACCTCCTGGCCCACTTTATCTAGGAAATTCTGGCACATCAATGAGGCTATTGTCTGGATTACTATCAGCTCAATTATTTGATGTTGTTTTGATAGGAGATGAGTCATTATCTAAAAGACCTATGGGTCGTGTCGTAACACCCCTAAAAAAGATGGGTGCATCTATAGAAGCAGACAAATCAGGATTTCCGCCACTTAAGATTAGAGGAAACGAAGCCCTTAGTTCTATTTGTTATGAGTTACCAATGGCGAGCGCGCAGGTCAAATCTTGCATTTTACTAGCAGGTTTATATGTTAAAAGTAACACTATTATAAAAGAGAATGCTATTACAAGGGATCATACAGAGCGGATGTTGCTAGCCTTTGGCTGTGAAATCAGTAAAGATAATTCAACTATAACTATCAAAGGTGGCAATGAGCTGATAGCTACAAAAATTGATGTCCCTGCAGATATTTCTTCAGCAGCGTTTTATATGGTTGCTGCATCCATTGCACCTGGTTCAGATATTACCCTACCTTTCGTTGGAATTAATCCAACAAGAATGGGCGTCATAAATATTTTAATAATGATGGGTGCCGATATAGAGTTATTTAATGAAACAGAAGTAGGCGGGGAACCAGTTGCAGATATCCGTGTTCGCTATGCCCCTTTGCGTGGAATCGTGATACCCATAGAACAGGTTGCTTTGGCGATAGATGAATTTCCTGCTTTATTCATCGCCGCAGCATGCGCAGATGGAAAAACTATACTTAGCGGCGCTTCAGAGCTAAGACTTAAGGAAAGCGATAGAATTAAAGCAATGGCAGATGGTCTGCTATCACTTGGAGTTAGTGTAGTCTCAAAGCCTGATGGTATAGAAATTCAAGGAGGTGAAATATCTGGTGGAGAAGTTGATAGCAACGATGACCATCGAATATCTATGGCGTTTAGTATTGCTGCATTAAAATCTAAAGATAGTATTTTAATTAAAAATTGTAAAAATGTTGCCACTTCTTTTCCAAACTTTATTGAATTAGCAAACAAGGCAGGGTTAGTTATTTCTGAGGTGCTTAGATGACAGATAAGCACTCACCAATAATTACAGTAGATGGACCAAGTGGAGCTGGAAAGGGAACCTTTTGTCAATTATTAGCCATGAATTTGGGCTTTCATTACCTTGATAGCGGTGCCTTATATAGACTGCTTGCTTTGGCTGCCAAAAGACATAATGTAGATCTTCATATAGTAGATTCAGTTACCCTATTGGCGAGGCATATGGATGTAACATTTGATGCTAGTGATAAGTCTATGATAAAAATAATTCTTGAGGGTGAGGATGTCTCTACGATTATACGGTCTGAAGATATTGGTACTGATGCATCTATTATTGCAGCTTATCCGAACGTTAGAACTGCCTTATTAGAACGACAGCGAGCTTTTGTAAACCCTCCTGGCTTAATAGCAGATGGTCGTGATATGGGTACGGTCGTATTTCCTAATGCCACAGTAAAAATCTTTCTCACTGCAAGCCCTGAAATTAGAGCAGAGAGGCGCTATAACCAGTTGAAGGATATAAATAAAGATGTTAGCCTTGCAACCCTTATAGAGCAGGTTAAGGATCGAGATAAGCGAGATATAAATCGTAAGTCTTCACCAATGGTTGCTGCAGATGATGCTTCTGTAATCGATAGTTCAGAAATGAATATAGATGAAGTATTACGATTAGGATTAGATATTGCCAAAATTAATGGCATTTAAGTATTACATAAACTTAGTATATGTGAAGTTTTAACCAGAGAAAATTTACATATATTTTTTATTAATAACCCACATAACTGGTAATGTGGTTAAAGAGTTTTATTTAGTTATAAGCTCTACATTTCTTTAAGGTACCCCTATGAGTTCAAGTTTCGCAGAATTATTCGAAGAAAGTTTAAAAACCGTTGAGATGAATTCCGGCTCCATAATCACTGGAGTTATTACAGATATCGACAAAGACTGGGTGACAGTTCACACAGGCTTAAAGTCTGAAGGCGTTATTTCAAAAGAAGAATTTCTTGATGATAATGGTGAAATTTCAATAAATATAGGTGACGAGGTACAAGTATCCCTTGAGGCTGTTGAAGATGGTTTTGGGGCAACAAGGTTATCTAGAGAAAAGGCTCGAGCAGCTGAATCATGGATAATATTAGATGCTGCTTTAAAAGCAGAGGAAGCAGTTATCGGAATTATAAGCGGTAAAGTTAAAGGTGGATTTACTGTTGAAGTACAAGGATTGAGAGCTTTTTTGCCAGGCTCTTTGATAGATGTTCGACCTATTCGAGATACTTCTCATCTTGAAAATAAACCACTTGAATTCAAAGTAATTAAGCTTGATCAGAAGCGTAATAATGTTGTTGTATCAAGACGCGCTGTTATGGAGCAAGTTAATACTGATGAGCGAGATGAGATGCTTGCAAATCTTGAAGAGGGGATGACAGTCAAAGGCTTAATTAAGAATCTTACAGATTATGGTGCTTTCGTTGATCTTGGAGGCATAGATGGTCTTTTGCATATTACAGATATGTCTTGGAAGCGCATCAAGCATCCTTCTGAAATAGTGAATGTAGGTGATGATGTTGATGTAAAAATACTTAAATTTGATCGAGAACGAAGCCGAGTGTCTTTGGGTATGAAGCAGATGGGTGAAGATCCTTGGGCTGATATTACTGGTCGCTACCCACAAGGAGCTCGGACAAAAGCAACGGTTACTAATCTAACTGATTATGGTTGTTTTGCAGAACTAGAAGATGGTGTTGAGGGACTGGTTCATGTCTCGGAAATGGATTGGACCAATAAAAATATACATCCATCTAAAGTAGTTCAATTAGGCGATGAAGTAGAAGTAATGATTTTAGATATTGATCAAGAACGTAGAAGAATTTCTTTAGGTGTTAAGCAGTGCTTCATGAATCCGTGGGATGAATTTGGCACAACAAATAAAAAAGGCGATAAAATTACTGGTAATATTAAATCTATCACCGATTTTGGGATTTTCATTGGTTTAAATGGTGGAATAGACGGATTAGTTCATTTGTCTGATATCTCATGGGATGATTCAGGTGAAGATGCTGTTCGTAACTACACGAAGGGTGATGAAGTTGAGACTGTTATCTTATCAATAGATTCAGAGAGAGAGCGAATATCATTAGGTATAAAGCAGCTAGGAGATGATCCATTTTTACGTTATGTTTCAGAATCTGATAAAGGTTCAATCGTCACCGGTACAGTTACAGAAGTGACCGCCAAAGAAGCAACTATTTCCTTGAGTGAGGGTGTTGAGGCGACACTGAAAGTAACAGAACTATCACAAGAAAAAGTAGATGATGCAACTAAGCTTCTAAAAGAGGGCCAAAAAGTAGAAACGAAAATAATAAACGTAGATAGAAAAAATCGTACGATCTCCCTATCAATCAAAGCTAAGGATGTAGAAGAAGAAAAAATTGCAGTAAAAGAACACAAGAAGTCGGAAGCAGAAAATATATCACCAACGACTATAGGTGATTTAATAAAAGCTCAAATGGACAATAAAGAGGATTAATTTTTAGGTTTGCTTGCTTGAATGCAACCACGCTACCTAGTTAATCTAATATAATAATTGATTATGCGATAAAGTTATTTATGACGAAATCAGAACTAATAGAATCTATTGTGGACAGCCAGGATCAGCTAACATCTGGTGATGTTGAACTCGCTGTGAAAATGATGTTAGAAAAAATGGCTTCCACGCTCTGCAAGAACGAGAGAATAGAAATAAGGGGTTTTGGAAGCTTTTGCTTACACCACCGTGCAGCTCGATTGGGTAGAAATCCCAAAACAGGTGTATCCGTTGAACTTCCAAGTAGATCTGTGCCTTACTTTAAGCCAGGCAAAGAGCTAAGAATGAGAGTTAATAATTCTAAGTAATACTCTTTATTACACTGATTCTAGGCATCTCTCGCCAAAATAAGAGGAATTTATTATAATTAACGCCATAATACCTACGTGCGTTTTTTTGGAGTTCCCGTGTCAGCGTTAAGAAATATTCTATGGTTAACTCTTACCTCGACTTCTGTCATCCTCGGGGCATGTCTTGTAATGGATAATCAGGATTTAATTTTCTACAATTTTTTTGATTTTGAATCAAAATTATTCCCCAAGGGTCTCTGGTTGTTATTTAGCTTTTCTCTAGGTTGCTTAGTTACTATATTATTGACTTCTTCAGTCATAGTTGCTCAGAAATTCAAGTTAAATAGGATAAAAAAACAGCTAACTAAATTGGAATCTGTTGTGAAGGATAAGGAATTAGAATTATGAAAACCAATAATCCAAGGATTATTGTGGCACTTGATTATAGCAATTCGATAAATGCATTGGAATTTGTTGAAACAATCGATCCAACACTATGTAAGCTGAAGGTTGGAAAAGAGCTTTTCACAAGATGTGGGCCAAGTTTTGTGTCGTTGCTAGAAAAAAAAGGTTTCGACGTTTTTTTAGATTTAAAATTTCATGATATCCCCAGTACCGTCTCTAAAGCTATTAAAGCTGCCTCTGATCTTGGGGTATGGATGACAAATTTGCATGCATCTGGCGGTAGAGAGATGATGGAGGAGGCAAAAAATACACTGGATAAAAGTGGAAGCGGAATGTTACTTATAGCAGTAACAGTTTTAACTAGTTTTAATAGCAAAGATCTAAATGAAATTGGAGTCCTGCATGATGTAAATAAGCAAGTTAATGAGCTTGCTTGGCTTTCAAAAAAATCTGGGATGGACGGAGTTGTCGCTTCAGCCATGGAGGCTGAGATGCTGAGAAAAACACATGGCGATGAGTTTATTATAGTAACACCCGGAATACGTCTAAATTCAGTCAAAAACGACGATCAGAATCGAATCGTATCACCATCACAGGCTATAATTAATGGAAGTAATTACTTAGTTATCGGCCGTCCAGTCACCCGAGCATCTAACCCGAGTGATATATTGAAACGCATAAGTCACGAAATATCAAAAAACCTTTAAGTGAAAATTATCGATCACCAAAGCTTTTAAAAAATTAAATTGACCTAAGGAGAGTTTAGTGGACACAAATTTTATGTGGGCTAAGAATGGCTCCGCCTGCTGGGCTCGAACCAGCGACCCAATGATTAACAGTCATTTGCTCTACCAACTGAGCTAAGGCGGATCTTAAAGAGGCGCGTATATTATATACGGAAAATGAGTGAGTCAACCCTAATTCTGAATCTGATTATTCATGTTGATAATCTTTGATGGATTTAAGTTATTTATATCACAATATAGGCAGTAATAAGTGTCAAAATCCTTTAATTTAACTAGTTCATATGATCCAGCCGGCGACCAACCAAAAGCTATAAATGAGCTAATAGAAGGTCTTGATCATGGGCTAGCAGCACAAACATTGCTTGGGGTAACTGGGTCTGGCAAAACTTTTACAATTGCTAATGTAATCAATAAAGTTCAACGATCAGCAATCGTTCTTGCTCATAATAAAACTCTAGCAGCTCAATTATATGGTGAGCTTAGAGATTTCTTTCCAGATAATGCTGTCGAATATTTTGTATCCTATTATGACTATTACCAACCGGAAGCATACGTTCCATCATCCGGCACATTTATTGAAAAAGATGCTTCTATTAATCAGCATATTGAGCAGATGAGGCTTTCAGCTACGAAGGCTTTACTAGAGAGAAAAGATGTGATTGTTGTAGCAACAGTTTCATCTATTTATGGATTGGGAGATCCAAAATCTTATCTTAAGATGTTATTACATTTAGTGCGCGGTGATGAAATAGACCAAAGATCAATTTTGCGTCGCTTAGCAGAATTGCAATACACAAGAAATGATGCTGTATTTCAACGCTCTACTTATCGTGTAAGGGGAGATGTCATTGACATATATCCTGCGGATTCTGCAAAAGATGCAGTCCGGATAGAAACATTTGACGATGTAATTGAAACTATATCTTTGTTTGATCCATTGACTGGAGAAATATCTAGACGTGTTCCAAGGATCACAATTTATCCAAAATCCCATTATGTAACTCCTAGAGATGTCATCTTGGATGCTATAGATAAGATCAAAACTGAGCTAGCTGAGCGTCTCGAGCAACTCAGATCAACGCATAAGTTGGTTGAAGAGCAGAGACTTAGAGAGCGCTGTTCTTATGATTTAGAAATGATGGGCGAACTGGGCTACTGTAATGGAATTGAGAATTACTCCCGATATCTTTCAGGACGAAAAAAAGGAGAGGCGCCTCCAACACTATTTGACTATCTACCAGAAGATGCGTTATTGATAGTCGATGAGTCACATGTGACAATACCGCAACTAGGCGCAATGTACAAAGGCGATCGCTCACGGAAAGAAACATTGGTTGAATACGGTTTTCGTCTACCTTCTGCCCTTGACAATCGTCCCTTAAGATTTGACGAATGGGAAAACTTAGCACCTCAAATGATTTTTGTCTCTGCTACCCCAAGCAAATATGAGGCTGCCAATGAGGGGCAGGTGGTTCGTCAGGTAGTCAGGCCCACTGGACTCCTTGATCCAGAAATTTTTGTAAGACCAGCCGTTTCTCAGGTTGATGATGTTCTAACAGAGATAAATTTATGTGTTAGAAAAGATCAAAGAGTGCTCATAACTGTTCTTACAAAGCGAATGGCCGAAGACTTTACAGACTATCTTACTGATCATGATGTTCGAGTGCGTTATTTACACTCAGATATAGATACAGTAGAGCGCATAGAAATTATAAGAGATTTACGTCTAGGAAAGTTTGATGTGCTCGTTGGTATAAACCTATTGAGGGAGGGACTGGATATTCCTGAGGTGGCGTTAGTGGCGATATTTGATGCAGATAAAGAAGGATTTTTACGTTCTGAGCAGTCCATGATTCAGACAATTGGTCGAGCTGCAAGAAACATAGATGGAAAAGCTATACTTTATGCAGATAAAATAACTGGATCAATGGAAAGAGCTATAAAGGAAACAGAAAATCGTCGAAGTGCTCAGATAAAGTACAATAATAAAAACAATATTACTCCTCAAGGAATCATCAAATCTGTAGCTGATATTATGGAAGGAGCCGCAGTTACTCCCGGAAAAAAACCACGAAAAATAACAGATCATGTTGAATTAGATTTGCTCGATAGATCTAGGCTACATTCAGATCAAGATATATGGAAAAAAATAAAAAAATTAGAAGAAAAAATGTTTCTAAGTGCAAAAAATCTTGAATTTGAAACAGCTGCAAGTATAAGAGATGAAATTACTTTTTTAAAAAAAATGGTAGATGGAGTAGTTTGATTGAAGATATACCTTGTGCATACGAAATTACATATTTTGGTAGGCACGAGTGGATTCGAACCACCGACCCCCACCATGTCAAGGTGGTGCTCTAACCAACTGAGCTACGTGCCTAGAAAATCTTGGATATAAAGCTTCCAAGATAAAACGTAAGGGAGCGTAATTTAACAGCGTGCTCATAGCGTGACAAGTAAATTCCATATATTTAATATGATTAAATTATTTTTATGCTCTCTTGATTCTTTGCCTCAAGCGAGTAAGATAGCGATTTTCGGCTAGTTTGATATACTCACAACATGTAGTATTTACCACGTGACCTTTGGTAGTGGTCACCACTGGAAAGGATATATATGCTCACTATTACTCTCCCTGACGGCTCTAAACGTACCTTTGATAAGCCTGTCTCTGTTTATGAGGTCGCAGAAAGCATAGGCCCTGGTTTGGCTAAAGCTACCATTGGCGGTCTAGTCAATGGGCAACGTATCGATGCCCATGATTTAATTCCTGATGATGCTAAATTAACTATTTTTACTTCTAAAGATGCAGATGGCTTAGAGATTTTACGTCACTCCTGCGCTCATCTAATTGGCCATGCTGTAAAGCAGTTGTGGCCAAGAGCCAAAATGGCTATAGGGCCAACAATTGAGAATGGTTTTTACTATGATATTGATCTCGATCATATGCTAAGTGATCAGGATATGATTAAGCTTGAAGAGCGTATGCGCGCACTTGTGAAGACACAGTATGATGTCGTGAAAAAAGTTATTTCTTGGCAGGATGCCTATGATTTGTTTGAGAAAAATGGGGAAGATTATAAACTTGAGATTCTTGAAAAAGATATCCCAAAAGATGCAACACCGGCTCTATATCATCATGAAGAATATATAGATATGTGCCGTGGTCCTCATGTACCCAATATGAAATTTTGTGAGCACTTTAAGTTAATGCGAATATCAGGTGCCTATTGGCGTGGTGACTCAAAAAATCAGATGCTTCAAAGAATTTATGGTACAGCATGGGGTAGTAAAAAAGAGTTGAAAGCATATCTGTTTCAGTTGCAAGAGGCGGAAAAAAGAGATCACAGAAAGTTAGCTAAGAAATTTAATTTATTCCACTTACAGGAAGAAGCACCTGGTATGGTTTTCTGGCATAGCAAAGGATGGAGTATTTATACTGTCATTGAAAACTATATGCGGAATGTTCAGGCTTTAAATGGATATCAGGAAATAAATACTCCATCAATAGTATCTAAGTCACTTTGGGAAAAATCTGGTCATTGGGATAAATTTCGTGAAAATATGTTCACTGTTAAGTCTGAGTCCCATGACTTTGCCGTCAAGCCCATGAACTGCCCATGCCATATACAGGTCTTCAACCAAGGTTTAAAAAGCTACCGCGATTTACCTCTCAGGTTAGCTGAATTTGGTTCCTGTCATCGTAATGAGGCATCCGGAACCTTGCAAGGTTTGATGCGAGTGAGGGGCTTTGTCCAAGATGATGCTCATATATTCTGTACAGAGTCACAAATACTAAATGAAGTATCTATATTTACAGACCTATTATTTTCTATTTATAAAGACTTTGGTTTTGACGATATCATTATCAGATTATCAACACGTCCTGAAAATAGAGTTGGTAGCGATGAAGTCTGGGATAAATCTGAAAAATCCTTAATTGATGCTCTTTCATCTAAAAATTTAGATTATGATGTTTTGCCTGGTGAAGGAGCGTTTTATGGTCCAAAAATAGAATTTTCTCTCAGGGATTGCTTAGGTAGAGTATGGCAGTGTGGAACAATACAGGTAGATTTCTCTATGCCCGAGAGACTGAATGCGCAGTATGTTGCAGAAGATGGATCAAGAAAAATTCCTGTGATGCTTCATAGGGCAATTCTAGGTTCTTTCGAGAGATTTATAGGAATCTTAATAGAACATTATGAAGGAAATTTCCCCACATGGATTGCTCCATGTCAGGTAATGATTATAAATATTACCGATAGTCAGTCAAAATATGTTGAAGATTTGACCAGATCAATGAAAAACAAAGGATTTAGAGTTGAAAATGACTTGAGAAACGAGAAGATCGGCTTTAAAATTCGCGAACACACAATTCAGAAGATTCCATATTTGCTAGTAATTGGCGATAGAGAGGTCGAGAGCAATACATTAGCGGTTCGCTTATCTGATGGTAAAGATCTGGGCAATATGACTGCTCCTGAGTTTATAAACATATTAGAGCAGGATATTTCCTCTCGGGGTTGTGTATAATCAATAACATAAATATATGGAGAATGAATTATTAAGAAAGCTTATGGCAAGGGATCAACAAAACGCTCCCTTATGAACGAAGAAATAGAAGCTAAAAACGTTAGGCTCATAGATGCCAATGGAGAGCAAGCAGGTTTAGTTTCTATAGAGGATGCCCTAAATCAATCTCAGGCTGTAGGTTTAGATTTAGTTGAAATTTCGCCAGATGCAGAACCACCTGTTTGTAAGATTATGGACTATGGTAAGAAACTTTTTGAAGTAAAAAAACAAAAAGCAGTTCAGCGAAAGAAGCAAAAAAATACACAAGTTAAAGAAATGAAATTTCGACCTGGTACAGATACAGGAGATTATGAGATAAAGTTGCGAAATATGACTAGGTTTCTTGAAAATGGGGACAAAGCTAAAGTAACTCTGAGATTTCGAGGAAGAGAAATGGCTCACCAAGAGCTCGGCATGCAAATGCTTAAGAGGATTGAAGTAGATTTGGATGAAATTGGTACAGTGGAACAGTTTCCTAAAATGGAAGGTAGACAGTTCACTATGGTGATAGCTCCAAGATCAAAAAAGAAATAAATTTAATAAGATAATCACTGAAGAAGTAGTATGTATTATCCGCGCTCAGCCTTTGGCAGACTGTCCGGAAATACCTTCTTTTTAAACTTACCTCTGAAAAATGGAGAATAAAATGCCAAAAGCAAAACCACATAGTGGCGCAGCTAAGCGCTTTAAAAAAACGAGTGCAGGTTATAAGCATAAACATGCTAACAGGAGTCATATCCTCACAAAAATGTCTCAGAAACGTAAGCGTCACTTACGCGGAACTAGCACCATGGGTGATACAGATGCCCCGCTAATACAACGTATGCTTCGTGACTAAACTAACTAATACATTGAGAGGATAAAATATGCCACGCGTAAAAAGAGGTGTAACTGCACACCGTCGCCACAAAAAAATTCTTAAACTAGCAAAAGGTTATTACGGGGCTCGAAGCCGGGTTTTTCGAGTAGCTACTCAGGCTGTTACTAAGGCGGGTCAGTACGCATATCGTGATCGCCGTGTTAAAAAACGTACATTTAGAGCACTGTGGATTACTCGTATAAATGCTCAGTCTCGAGTCGAAGGTATTGGTTATAGCCGGTTAATAGCTGGACTAAAAAAGGCAAATATCGATTTGGATCGAAGGGTTTTAGCTGATCTAGCCGTACATGATAAAGTAGCATTTTCAGCGGTTGTTGAACAAGCGAAGGCTGCCCTTGCCTAATACCTATATTAAGTAATGAAAAATAATGGCAATATAAAAGGGAAGGAGCTTTTGCTCTCTCCTTTTTTTTTGAACAAAACTTGCTCCGAGGTAGAAAATGAAAAATATACAGCTTCTTGAAGATGAGGCTATAAAAGCTACAAAAGAGTCTCTTGATATCAAGTCACTCGAGCAGGTTAAAGTTAGCTATCTAGGAAAGAAGGGTTCACTGACGTCCCTTCTTAGAGGTTTGGGTGAGCTGACTTCAAAAGAGAGACCGCTTGCCGGAGCGTCAATAAATGCCGCCAAAAAAAGAATAATCGATGAAATTGAATATCGACAAAATGAAATTATATTGAGTGAAATAAATTCTCGCTTAGAAAAAGAAACTTTAGATGTTACTTTACCTGGCCGCTCTTCAGATAAAGGTTCGTTGCATTTGGTATCGCAAACTATGGAGAGAATTGAGTCTTTTTTTTCAAGCATAGGCTTTAAGGTAGAAAAGGGCCCAGAAATTGAAGATGATTACCATAATTTTGAAGCTTTAAATATCCCTTCTCATCACCCAGCACGAGCTATGCATGATACATTTTACATCAATCAGAATAATGTGTTGAGAACTCATACTTCACCTGTTCAAATCCGAGTCATGGAAACACAAGATCCGCCTATAAGGATTATTTGTCCTGGTAAAGTATATCGTTGTGATTCTGATTTAACCCACACACCTATGTTTCATCAGGTAGAGGGCCTTGTTTTAGATAAAAATATCAGTATGGCGAGCTTAAAAGGCATTGTTATACAGTTTTTAAATGCTTTTTTTGAAGAAGACTTGCCGACAAGATTTAGGCCTTCTTACTTTCCATTTACTGAGCCTTCAGCGGAAGTAGATATGCAATGTACCGGCTGTAAGGGAAAAGGCTGCCGTATATGTAAAGATACTGGTTGGCTAGAAATTATGGGTTGCGGGATGGTGCATACAGCAGTTTTATCTCATTGCGATATAGATGCAGAAAAGTATTCTGGATTCGCTTTTGGGATGGGAGTTGAGAGGCTTGCGATGCTGCGGTATGGAGTAACAGACTTACGATTATTCTTCGAAAATGACTTAAAATTTCTAAAACAATTTCACTAGAAAAAATTTTTTATAAAAAATATTTTATCTTAATTATTAGGAAATAAATTTAATGAAATTTAGTGAATCGTGGCTAAAGGAATGGATTGACGTACACATAAGTACAAAAGAGCTATCCGAACAGCTAACAATGGCTGGTTTAGAGGTTGACAGTATTGAAGACCCTTCTTATGATTTTTCAGGTGTATTGATTGGACACGTTCTCTCAATAAAATCTCACCCAACTGCAGAAAATCTACAAATATGTGAGGTTTTATCGAAATCAGAGAAAGTATTTCAGATAGTCTGCGGTGCACCGAATGTACGACCCGATATAAAGGTCCCTTTTGCTGCTGTCGGATCAAAATTGCAAGAAAATTTAACTATCAAGTTAACTAAAATAAGAGATATTGAATCACAAGGTATGCTCTGTGGTGCCGAAGATTTGGGTATCATCGATAATTCGGATGGTTTGTTAGAGCTTCCAACTGATGCTCCTGTCGGCGAAGATTTTTATAATTACTTAATGTTAAACGATAAAGTTATTGATCTAGATCTTACACCTAACAGGGGGGATTGCTTAAGTATGCGTGGTATAGCACGTGAAATAGCTACCCTTAATCAAATGGATTTTTTAGAACCCAAGGTGCCTCCTGTTAAATCTACGATTACTGATTTTTTGCCAGTTAAAATATTAAATAATGAGGCATGTTTTCGCTACACTGGAAGAGTGATAAAAAATATAGATATGTCTGCAGTAACCCCAATTTGGCTCAAGGAAAAACTTCGTCGTTCAGGCTTAAGAAGCATAGATCTAGTCGTAGATGTCACCAACTATGTGATGCTCGAGCTCGGACAGCCTATGCATGCTTTTGATCTGGATAGGCTGGATACAGGTATAGCAGTCAGAATGGCGACTGAGATGGAGTCATTAAAATTACTTGATGGTTCTGATGTAACATTAAGTCCAGATACATTGGTGATTACCGATAAGACCAAAGTGGTGGCAATAGCTGGGATTATGGGTAGCGCTGACTCATCTATATCCAGCAATACACAGAATATATTCTTAGAAAGTGCATGTTTTAATCCGTTATTTATATCAGGTCGTTCTCGTGAATATGGAAAAAATACTGATTCTTCTCATAGGTTTGAAAGAGGCGTTGATCCAATTCTTCAAGAAACTGCAATCGAGCGTGCAACAACTTTACTGCTTGATATAAGTGGAGGCGATGCTGGACCAGTAACGACTATTGAGGGTAAAAAGGATCAACTACACCAAAATTGTATTACTTTAAGAAAAAACCGTCTTGAGCAGCAACTTGGACTATCTATATCTAATGAAAGGGTTGAAGATATACTAAAAAGGCTGGGTTTAACTATTTCTAGTACGACAGATTCAAGCTGGGTATGTACTCCTCCCAGTTGGCGATTTGATTTATCTATTGAGGCGGATTTAGTTGAAGAAATTGCAAGAATTTATGGTTACGAAAATCTTCCTGTTGAAACACTATCTGCCGAGCTGCCAATAATTGCATCGCCAGAGAATAAGGGTGAACTTAAGGAATTGCGAGATATGCTTATAGCTCGTGGATATAGCGAGGCTATAACATACTCTTTTGTAGATCCCTCGATTCAGTCACAAATTATGCCTAAAGTTATCCCAGTTCCTGTTATAAACCCAATATCAAGTGATATGTCTGTGATGAGGACAACATTATTAGCTGGCTTACTTCCAGCTCTCCGCCATAATCTTAATAGACAGCAAGAGCGAATACATATTTTCGAGGCCGGCCTTGTTTTTACATCTAATGGGAAAAATTTTGATCAAGAGTTAATGATCTCAGGAGCTATAAGCGGTCATCGCATGGTAGATAATTTACACTCTAATAAAGAACTTGTAGATTTTTTTGATATTAAGGGAGATGTGGAGTCATTATTAAAATTTTATGGATGTTTTGATAAGTTTAATTTTGTTAAGGACACCAATATTTATTTGCATACAGGGCAATCTGCGAGAGTAGTGAGAAACGGAAAAACTATTGGCTGGTTGGGACAAATACACCCACTGATACAAAAAAATCTAGGTCTTACTCAGTCTGTTTTTACATTTGAACTAAAGCTAGAATCTATTTTAAAAAGAGAAATACCAAAATTTTTAGGTTTGAGTAAATTCCCTGAAATAAAACGAGATCTATCGTTCATAGTTAGTGATGATATTTATGCAGATGACCTTTGTGAAACTGCATATAAAAAAGCTGGAGAAATTTTAATCGATATAAAAATATTAGATGTTTATCAAGGAAAAGGCATTGAAATTAGTAGTAAAAGTATCTCCTTAGGCTTGACCTTTAGAGATAGTTCACGCACGCTAGAGGACATTGAAGTAAACAAAGCTATTTCTTCAATAGTTGAAGCTATAAAAAAAGAATATTTAGGAATTCTTAGAGGCCAATAATGTCAGCACTTACTAAAGCAGACCTAGCAGAAATGCTTTTTAATGATCTTGGTCTAAATAAAAGAGAAGCCAAGGAAATGGTTGAGTTATTTTTTGAAGAAATTAGATCTTCTCTCGAAAATAATGAAGAAGTAAAACTTTCAGGTTTTGGAAATTTTGATATCCGTGATAAAAAAAGTCGCCCTGGCCGCAATCCAAAAACTGGTGAGGAGGTTGCTGTCTCTGCCAGAAGGGTTGTGACATTCAAGCCAGGACAAAAACTTAAAGCAAGAGTTGATGGCCATGCTGGCGTCAAATGATATAGATAAACTGCCTCCTATTCCTGGAAAAAATTATTTTACTATTGGTGAAGTTAGTCGTTTATGTGAGATAAAAACTCATGTATTGAGATATTGGGAACAAGAATTTCCTAACCTTAATCCTACAAAAAGGCGCGGTAACAGACGCTATTATCAACATCATGATGTGATATTAATACGGCAAATCCGTTCTTTACTTTACCAGCAAGGCTTTACTATAGAGGGAGCTCGTCAAAAGTTGTTAGGTGAAGATGCAAAAGAAGATGCCACTCAAACCCACCAAGTAATACGTCAAACAGTTGATGACTTAGAAGATATCCTTAAGATTCTTAAAAGTTAATTTAGCCACTAAATAAATATTAAAAGCTCCTTGAATTGCATCACCTCTTCTGTATTATGATCTGCTTTGTAACAAGAGCTATATCTATCGGGGCGTAGCGCAGTCTGGTAGCGCACTACACTGGGGGTGTAGTGGTCGTCGGTTCAAATCCGGCCGCCCCGACCAATCTTTAAGCTATATGTAATCCGCTTGAAATAATATACGTAACATAACTATTTATCTTTATAGTAATTTCAAGCTTTATTTTTTGAAGTAAATATAAAGAGCAAGTAAACTTTAGTTATCCAGTATATAACCTTAATTGAATAAATTATGAAAAATAAAACTATACTAGTTACAGGCGCATCAGGGTTCATTGGCAATAATTTTTGTATTTCGGCTAAAAATAAAGGTTATGAGGTTATAGCTTTATCGCGAAATAAAATTTACGCAGAAACCCGCTTAAAGGGAATCAAAGTTATAGAATCCTTAGATGAACTATCGAGTACAAAAAAAATAAATTTTGTTTTGAATTTAGCTGGCGAATCATTAGTCTCTGGAAGGTGGAATGGAACACTTAAGCAAAAATTCATTAATAGTCGGTTAGATGTGACAAATAAATTATTTAAGTATTTTAATACTACAAATAATTTTCCTGAAGTTGTTATAAGTGGTTCAGCAGTTGGTTATTACGGCCCTCAAGGAGATAGCCTCATTGATGAAGAGAGTAGTCACAATGATAGCTATACAAATCATTTATGCACTTTATGGGAAAAGCATGCATCGAAATTTATTCATCTAGGTTCTAGAGTTTGCTGTCTTCGAATTGGTATAGTTTTGGGTGAAGGTGAGGGTGCATTGAAACGTATGATCCCTCCATTTAAATTTGGGTTAGGAGGAAAGCTAGGAACAGGTAAACAGTGGTTTCCATGGATACATATAAATGATCAAGTAGATCTAATTTTTCATTGTCTAGAGCATCAGGAGATTTCAGGAGCTGTCAATTCTTGTTCACCGAATCCTATAACTAATCTAGAGTTTACTCGAGAGTTAGGTAGAGTTTTATCAAGGCCCGTATTTTTATCAATGCCATCATTTATTGCTACAATTATTTTTGGTGAAATGGCCAATGAACTCCTATTAAAAGGGCAACGTGTTGTACCAAAAAAGGTATTAAATACAGGGTTCAATTTTACATATAGTCATATTGATCAGGCGCTACAGAATATTTTAACGTCCACTTAATTTCCCGTATATATGCATCCAGATGAACAAGTTTCTTTAACTTGCACTTTAGACAAAATATGCAGATTAGGTTTTAGCTCGTTCCATATCCAGCGAGCAAGATTTTCGCTAGTAGGATTTTCAAGTCCTCTGATATCGTTAAGAAAACGGTGATCTAGCTGGTCATATATAGGTTTAAAATATTTTTTTAGTTGACCAAAATCTATTATCCACCCCTCATTTTTAGTTATCTCTCCCTCAACATATATAGTCACATAATATGAATGCCCATGAAGCCTCTTGCATTTGTGATTGTCAGGAACGTTCGGTAAGAAATGTGCTGCTTCAAATGTAAATTCTTTAAAAATTTCCATATAATTCTCTTAGGTATTTTTTGTGCTGTATCTTAATTTGATGTAACACTCATGTACACAAAAAGGTACCTTGAAATGTTTGACAAGACCATATAATCGGGTAAAATGCGCCTTCTTTAATTGGGGTGGTTAGCTCAGTTGGTAGAGCGACGCCCTTACAAGGCGTAGGTCACAGGTTCGACCCCTGTACCACCCACCAAAGATTAAAGTTGTTTTAACGGACCGGTAGTTCAGCTGGTTAGAATGCCGGCCTGTCACGCCGGAGGTCGCGGGTTCGAGTCCCGTCCGGTCCGCCATTTTAATAAATTTCGATATAGCAATAAATTTAAATTTATTTTTTATAAGTAATTTCAATGAACACGTTTTCCAAGTCCGCCCGTTTATATGCCTATTTTTTTATGTTTTGATAACACATAATACTCTACTGTTTTGAATGTAGTGTGGTTTTTCAATTAAAATCTCATATTCATTTTTTATTTTACTCTTCATGAATTATTCTTGATTGCAAGGTATATTAATATGACACCATTTAAGCGAATTGCACTTGTTGCCAATGTTGAGCTTGCTGAAATAACTGACCCCTTGAAGCGCTTGTGTTGTTTTTTAGAAAAAGAAGGTTACTCAGTATTCTTAGAGAAGAAAACATCTAACTTGATAGATAGTAAAAATATACCTATTTTTGATCATCTAGATAAAAATTTGGATCTGGATTTGATAATTGTTGTTGGTGGAGACGGCAGTATGTTGAGTGTAGGAAGAAGTGCAACAGATCTAAATATTCCACTTTTAGGGGTCAATAGAGGAAGACTAGGATTTCTAACAGACATTCTGCCTGACGATATGGAGAATCAGTTAAAACGAGTTTTATCTGGTGATTATATTATCTCAAATCGTTTTCTATTAGAAGTTTCCTTATTGAGAAATGGAGCAAAATTTAGCTCTGGTGAAGCAATAAATGATGTAGTTTTACACCCAGGAAGTTCTTTAAGGATGATGGAGTTTGAGTTATACATAGATAAGCAGTTTGTCTATAGTCAGAGGTCTGATGGTTTAATAGTATCGACACCAACTGGTTCCACAGCCTATGCTCTATCTGGTGGTGGCCCCATACTTCACCCTAATTTAGATGCAATAGTATTGGTACCAATGAATGCACACACTTTATCTAGTAGACCAATTGTAGTTGGCGGAAATAGCGATATAGAAATCAAGCTTGCTTTACGAAACGAGTTAAGCTCAATGGTTACATGCGATGGGCAAAACGACCTACCTCATCAGCCCGGTGACGTCATACATATTCAGAAAAAAAATAATCCATTAAGATTAATTCATCAGGAGGATAATAGTTTTTATGCTACCTGTCGTACAAAGCTTGGTTGGGGCAGCCATTTAGGCTCGAGCAACAGAAATAGATAAATTCATTTGCAGAATAAGGCATCTAGGAGGTTATAAATGAGAGATTTAAATAACCTCAGTCCTTTGGATCAACTCAGGCAAGCGCCTATTGTTTTTCTTCTTCTTGTTAGCAGTTTTATCGGCACTGGAATTGTTGAGTGGATGCCATCAGTTATTCATTATTTAACTATACAAGATTTTATGACGACCGCTAATATTAATTCTTTTGACTCTATTATTAGGTCTATTAATGATGGTGAGATCTGGCGGTTAGTTACACCAATTTTTTTGCACTTCAGTATATTTCATCTTATTTTTAACTCACTCTTTTTATGGGTTTTGGGTCAAAAAATAGAATATAGTATTGGAAGTCTATATTTTTTAATTTGTATATTTTTCATATCCATTATTTCAAATTTGAGTCAATACCTTTTGGCAGAATCTATTTTATTTGGTGGCTTGTCTGGACTAGTTTATGGTTTGTTAGGATTTACTTGGATTTCTTATAGATTTTCAGGAGAACCGATAATGTTGCTACCTCAAGGGCTTTTCGGTTTTATGTTAGTTTGGTTATTCTTAGGTATTAGCGGGATAGTAGAGATTATATTAGGCATACAAGTTGCTAACACAGCTCATACTGCAGGGTTAATTAGTGGTATGATATTAGGGTGTTTTAACGGCTTACGTTTTTTTAAATAATTACTTAAAGAATATTATCAATTGAGAGATTTTTTATTCATCCGGGGTGCATAATGGAATTTCAACAACTAATTGCTTCAGTTACTCCGGAAATTTATAAAAAACTAAAGTCTGCAGTTGAGCTTGGTAAATGGGCTAACGGAGTAAAACTTTCAAAAGAGCAGATTGAGCATAGCATGCAAATATTGATAGCCTACGACAACTATAATAAGGAACAAGACGAGAGGGTGGGATATGTTCCGGTTAAAAAAGAAGAAGATGCATGTGACTCAAAAGAGACTCTTAAAGATTTAGAAAAAACCATTAAATGGAAGAATTGAAGTTTTATCTAATTTAATTTTTTAGAAATATATATATTCAAGGCCGAATATCGATGAACAGCAAAACATCTCCATCAGAAATAATTCGCTTATGTGATTACAGGCCACCTGATTTTCTTATAAATAAAACGGATCTTTTTATTGATATAGAAGAAGATCAAGCAAACGTATTTTCTGTTTTAGAAGTTACTCGCAACAACCATGAAGAGAAAAATCTAAAACTGTTCGGCCAAGAACTAAATCTTGTTTCAATTAAAATAAATGGTAATACACTAGCCACGGAAGCCTATATTTTAGGAGACGGCACTCTCACTATTTTGTCTGTTCCAGATTCTTTTGTACTCGAGATAGCCGTTGTTATCTTTCCAAAGAAGAATACATCTTTGGAGGGTTTATACAAGTCTAGAACAATGTATTGTACTCAATGCGAAGCCGAAGGATTTCGCCGAATTACTTATTATCTTGACCGCCCTGATGTAATGTCTGAATTTACTACTACAATAGTCGCAGATAAATCATCTTGCCCCGTGTTGCTTTCTAACGGAAATCTCATAGATTCGGGGAGTTGTGAGGGTAATTTAAGCGATCTTAAAGATAAAAAAAATGAACGTCATTGGGCAACTTGGCACGATCCTTTCCCAAAACCATCTTACTTGTTTGCTATGGTTGCAGGTAGCCTCTCTGTTGTTAGAGATAATTTCCTCACTTGTTCTGGCAAGCTCATAGATATTCAGTTATTTGTTGAATCCAAAGATATTGATAAATGTTCGCATGCACTTGAATCTCTTAAGCATGCGATGAGGTGGGACGAGAAGACTTATGGAAGAGAATATGATCTAAATCTTTATATGATAGTTGCTGTCGACGATTTTAATATGGGTGCTATGGAAAATAAAGGATTAAATATTTTCAACACATCTTGTGTTTTGGCTAGCCCCGCAACGACGACAGACGATGGATTTAAACGAGTCGAAGCAGTAGTAGCTCATGAATATTTTCATAACTGGTCAGGGAACAGAGTAACATGCAGAGATTGGTTTCAGTTGAGCCTAAAGGAGGGCTTTACTGTCTTCAGGGATTCTGAATTTTCTGCATACATGGGTTCAGCTGACGTTAAGCGTATTCAAGATGTAAATTTTCTTCGCTCTATTCAGTTTGCAGAAGATTCAGGGCCAACAGCACACCCTGTTCAGCCTAAAACATACATGGAAATCTCAAATTTTTATACAGTTACCATATACGAGAAAGGAGCTGAAATCGTTAGAATGATCCAAACTTTATTAGGTCCTGAGTTATTTCGAGAGGGATCAGACCTTTATTTCTCACGATACGATGGCCAGGCAGTAACTATAAATGAATTTATATCAACTATGGCAGAGGTTAGCGGGCGTAACTTCAAACAATTCATGTCCTGGTATGAGAGATCAGGAACACCAGTTATAGCTGTTAGAGGGATCTATGATCAAAAAAAATGTTCATACAGTCTAACCTTTAAGCAAATTTATGAAAAAAACACAAAAGATTCGAGTTCATCTAAATCTAATGGTGCAATGCAGCCTTTTCATATTCCGATTAAGATTAGTTTAATAACAGATAAAGGTCCTCTACCTATATCTGATGATGATAATAGCTCTTTATTAATTGAGTTAACGAAAGAACAAGAAACTGTTACTTTTGAAAATATTAATGAGCACCCAACCCCATCTTTACTTCAAGGTTTTTCTGCACCTGTAAAGCTAGATTTCTCTTATTCTGAGAAGGATTTAGTTTTACTTATGTCAAAAGATCTGGATGGTTTTAGTTGCTGGAATGCATGCCAAGAATTAGCTATACGGATTATGACTGAAATGCAGCATGAATATCGACTTAATAAAAAATTGATAATGAAATCAAATCTTTATGATGCGTTCCTAGGTGTAATGAATAGACCAAATAAAGATAAAGCAATGCAGGCGCTACTATTAACTTTACCTTCCGAGCTGATAATGACTGAAATTTCAAATGAGATTGATGTTGAGGCGATACATACAGTTAGAGCTTTTGTATTGAGCGAGTTGGGAAAAAAATTGAATAGTTATTGGAATAAAATATATGAATCTAATTCAACATCAAAAAAATATATCTTTAATGCAAAAGAGGTATCCCAGCGTAGCTTGAAGAATCTGGCATTGAGCTATTTAGTTAGCTCTAAATCAGAAAGCTCCTTGGGGTTGATTGAAAATCAAATTATCAAATCTAATAATATGACTGACAGACTTGCAGCATTAAATATTTTAGTGAATGACAATAGAAAAAGTTCTATCGATTTATCAAAGAAATACTTAAACAAATTTTATCTAGACTATAAAGATGAGCCTCTAGTATTAAATCAATGGTTTCAGGTACAGGCATCATGTTCACTACCAGGTGGTTTGAGTCGAGTTAGGAAGCTCATGGAGCACTCCGCATTTGACTTCAATAATCCCAACAAGATTAGATCGCTCATTGGCGTTTTTTGCACTAATAATCCTATGAATTTTCATTGTGATCGGGGAGATGGATATGAGTTTTTAGCTGACCAAGTATTGGCTTTAGATAAGCTAAACCCGCAAATAGCCGCCAGGCTTTTAAGCCCTCTGACGCGATGGCGAAAATTCCCGAAAAACCGCAGAAATCTTATGAAAAATCAACTTAGCAGGGTGGTTTTAGAGAATGATCTATCTGGAGATACTTATGAGATCGCCTCTAAGAGTCTTAATTAATTCTTCTTAATACAATGGCTATTTAAATGCGTAAAATTTTTGCAACTTGTCCCAAAGGCTTAGAAGAAATTCTAGCAAAAGAGCTCACGTCGCTTGGGGCAAAGAAAACTAGTCTTACTGTTGCTGGTGTATTTGCTGAAGGTGATATTGTTTTCCTCTATAAGTCTTGTCTATGGTCAAGGATAGCCAATAGAATATTATTACCATTAGCTAAGTTTCAGGTAGCTTCAGACAGCGATTTATATAATGGGATAAAAAATATCCCTTGGGAGTCTCATTTCACACCGCGTGAAAGCATTGCTGTAAATTTTTCTGGATCTAATGATGTAATACGTCATACGCAATTCGGTGCTCAGCGAGTAAAAGATGGGATTGTTGATAAATTAAATGAGCACTATAACGATCGCTCAGATGTTGATTTAAAAAATCCTGATATCCGAATTAATGTTCGGTTATCTAAAGATCAAGCTAATGTAAGTTTTGATATGTCTGGTGATAGTCTCCATAAGCGTGGATATCGTAAAGCAATGGTGGCTGCTCCACTGAAAGAAAATCTCGCAGCTGCCCTGCTATTTCGTGCAGATTGGCCTAAGTTATCGACTAAGGGGAGCGCCTTAATTGATCCTATGTGTGGTAGTGGAACACTGCTGATCGAAGCAGCACTTATTTCTGCAGATATTGCTCCGAATTTGAACCGAGAAAAATTCGGGTTCCATGGATGGTTGCAGCATGACTGTGATTTATGGCGAGAAATTAGGAATGATGCGCTTGATAGATGTACAGTTGGTCTTGCAAAAGAGCTACCTGAAATACGAGGTTACGATAAAGACTCTAAGGCAATCATAGCAGCTCAAGAAAATATAATATCAGCAGGACTCGATAAACATATTCGAGTGATCTCTAAGCCATTAGAAGCATTCAAATTACCAACCCATAAAAAAATAGAGCGCGGCCTCATAATCTGTAATCCTCCTTATGGTGAGAGATGGGGCGATGTCGAAGAACTTAAGCCTTTATACAGAGACCTTGGTGAAATACTCAAAAGAGAGTGCCCAGGATGGCAATTTGCAGTTATTACAGGAAATTCTGATTTATCTGGTGAATTAAAACTTCGTGCAGATAAAAAATATCAAATATTCAATGGAGCTATACCTAGCCAACTAATTTTATATCAACTAAAAAATTTAACCGATAGGACAGCAACATCATTTCCAAAAAAAATTATATCTAAAGAAAAAAAACAGATGTCTGAGGGTGCTTTAATGCTTTTTAATCGCCTAAAGAAAAATGCAAGAAAACTTAATGGATGGATAAAGCAGTCGAATATAAATTCATATCGACTTTATGATTCGGATATACCTGAATATGCAGTAATTATTGATATTTATGGCGATTCAGTTCATATTCAAGAGTACGCTCCACCATCATATATTGAGCTCAATCAATCAAAAAAACATTTAGAAGAGGTTCGAGAGGCAGTCACCTCTTTTTTTGATGGACAGCATTTTAGACTAATTTTTAAGGAGAGAAGGAGACAAAAAGGCCTCAGCCAATATCAGCCTCAGAACAATGGAAATAGTGGAGATCACACATTCAATCTTTCAGAGAATGGTTTTATTTTCGAGATTAATATGGGCACTTATCTGGATACAGGTCTTTTTTTGGATCATAGGCCGGTGAGGCGATTGATTTACGATATGTCCCAGAATAAGAGATTCCTTAATTTATTTTGTTATACCGCTTCAGCTTCTGTTTATGCTATCAAAGGAGGAGCTAAATCGAGCTTGAGTATCGATATGTCTAAGAGCTATATCGATTGGGCAAAAAGAAATTTTTCTTTAAATGGTTTATGCACTAAATCTAATGAAGTGATAAGAGAGGATTGTCTAGTATGGCTTGATAAAAATGCTAAAAATAAGTTAGGTCAGTATGATTTAATTTTTCTTGATCCACCTACATTCTCTAATTCAAAAAAAATGGACCATGCATTCGATGTACAGACAGATCATATTGAACTAATCAAAAGCTCTATGTTGCTACTAGCCACTAGTGGATCATTAGTATTTTCAAATAATTTCCGAAATTTTTCTATGTCTTCGAACATCTTAGAAAACTATGAGGTTTGCAATATTACTGATAAAACATTTGATCCAGATTTTCAGAGAAATAAGAAAATTCATAACTGTTGGATTATAAGGCATGCCAAATAAGATTATAACAATTTACGTTGGTAGCAATTGTCATCTTTGCGAAATAGCAAAAGATCTCATAATAGATGTCTTAAGAGAGACTGACTGGGCATATAATGAAGTTAATATATCAAACGATAACCAGCTTAAAGAAAAGTATGGATTAAGGATACCTGTGGCTGTTGCTCCAAGTGGAAAAGAGAAAAGCTGGCCTTTCACATCTAGTCAAATTAAGCAGCTTATTTTATGATCTTTACCTATAGCCCAAATTTTTCATGCCTCATCCAACTTGATGAGCAGCTTACCTAAATTTTCGCCACGGTATATAGCTGAGATAGAAGCTGGAGCACTTTCAATTCCGTGCAAGATATCTTCACGATAGTTTATTTCACCAGAGATAATCCAATTGGTTAGATCCAACAAAGCCTTTGAATAACTTTCTTTATGATCAAATATCAAGAATCCTTCTATCCGAGCTCGTTTTATTAAAATTTGACGCTCTAATCTAGGTCCCAGAGGTGCTGGGTTCCAGCTAGAAATAGAAGCAGTACCGCAAAGTACAACTCTCGCACCAATATTAAGTTTTTGAATTACCTCGTCACTGATTGGTCCACCAGTATTGTCAAAATATACATCAACTCCTTCAGGGCAAGATTTAACCAAAGATTTTGTAAGATCGTCATTCTTATAGTCTATTACTTGATCATATTGATATATATTCTTACATAGATCCGCTTTTTTTTGACCCCCTGTTATTCCAACTGTTGTACAACCTTTGATTTTAGCTATCTGGCCAACACAAGAGCCAACTGAGCCAGCAGCAGTTGATACTACAACAGTTTCTCCAGTAACAGGCCGTCCAACGCCTAGAAGCCCTAGATAGGCGGTCATACCGTTTATACCAGCCACTCCAAGTGATGTTGATATTGGAAGGAGATCAGGCATTATTTTTCGATCAACAACACATGCATCTACTAATGCGTATTCTTGCCAACCAAACAAACCAGTGACGTAGTCACCAGGCTGATAATCGCAGTGACAAGACTCAACAACTATACCGGTAGCGAAAGATTTCATAACACCATTGAGTGGTACTGGCTCTGCATAATTACCAATTGAACTTACCCAGCCTTTCATTGCAGGTTCCACAGACAAAAATATATTTCGAATAATTATTTTACCCGTTGATATTTTTGGAAGAACAGTCTTGATAATTTTAAAGTCTTCAGCTTCAGGTATATTTTTTGGCCTTTTATTAAGAATTACCTGTCTATTATCGTAATAATTCATATATTTTAGCGCCTAAATTTATAAAAGATTCACACAAAGTTTCTCACCATTAAATACAATGATGTCTCCAGCTATAATTTTTTTTCTTTTTCTTGTTTCTATAGAGCCATTAACTTCAACCAATCCATCAGTAATCGCAGCCTTAGCTGCTCCTCCACTTTCGAGTAAACCCTCAAATTTTAATATTTTATATAATTCGACAGGTTGTTTATTAATGCTGACAATTTTCATTTTCTTCCTATATCAAGTTAAAAAATTGAGTTGAATTAGCGGTTGTTTTTTTTGCAATCTCTATGAATGATTCTATTCGATGATCAGCAATTTCTTTAACGACTAAAGGTAAAAAAGCTGGCTCATTTATTCGATTTTTTGATGTATTTTTTATTATGCTTGGTAGAAGATATGGCGCATCAGTCTCGACCATCAGCCTATTAATCGGTATGTTATTAACAATCTTTTTTAGATCATTTCCACGTCTTTCATCACATATCCACCCAGTAATCCCTATATAAAGATCTAAATCTAAATAATTAAATAATGCTTCTTTAGTTCCTGTAAAACAATGTATAACTGCACTTTTTAGGTTTTCTCTATAGGTACTTAATATCTCTAGTTGTCTTTTATGTGCGTCTCTTTCGTGTAAAAAGACGGGTAGACCCAAATCAACTGCTAATTGAAGCTGACCTTCAAAAGCTATCTCTTGCTCCTTAGGTGAAGAAATATTACGGTTAAAATCAAGTCCTGTTTCTCCAATAGCAACTACACTTTTATTGCTAGCGATACTCTTAAGATTATTAAATGTTTCACTATTATATTCTTTGGCATGGTGGGGGTGAATGCCACATGTTGTATAGATCATATTTGGAAAATTTTCAGATAGGTCTTTACAAATATCAATACCTTTTATAGTGTCGTATTCTGATATACCAGTAATAATAAGCTTAGAGATATTAGCATCTTTAGCGCGATTTACAGTGGAAACTAAAGTCTTCTCAAAAGATCGATGTGTTAGATTAACACCAATATCTATTAGTGCTTCTTTTGACTTAATCAAATCACTCATAATTTAGTCATTTCTTCCCGGTCACTAATCATTTGTTCACTTTCATTTAATTTTTTTGCATAAATTGATGAAAAAGCCAATACATTTTGCACATAGTTTCGTGTCTCATTGAATGGTATTGCTTCAATCCATGCATCAAAAGGTATATTTCCCCCAGTTTTTTTTCTCCAGCGACTCACCCTTGTTGGTCCAGCATTATATGAGGCTATCGCGAGAATACGATTACCATCAAATCTATTAAGCATCTTTTTAAAATATAGGCTACCTAATGATATGTTTACTTGTGCATCATACAAACCATTAACTGGATCAAAAGTAATATTATTATTGCCTGCTACTTGTTTCGCTGTAGCGGGCATGAGCTGCATTAATCCTTTGGCGCCAACAGGAGAAGTTGCTTCATGATGAAAAGAACTTTCCTGTCGCGCCAGAGCCATTAGTAAATGCATGGGTATTTGGTTTATTCTTGAATTTTTTTCAAATAAAATCTTAAAAGCAAGGGGGAACCTAAGATTAGTATCGTTCCAGTAACTAGCTTTTATCATGCTTGTTATAGCACCATTGTGCCATAGCCATTTTTTAGATATATGAGCTGCTGAAATCCATTGTTTTTTTGAAAAATTTCTTGTTGCTTTGTTCCACTCTCTGCGAGCTGAAAGATCAAGCTTATGGTGAAGAAGCTCTCTTGTGCTTTTAATACCTGCTAAGGACTCTAACTCTGATAGTTCAATTTGACTTGGTGTCGAGTCTTCAAACCGCATATTGTTAGCTAATCCAAGTCGCTGTGCACTTAAAAAACCATAAAAACTTCTCTCATTGGATAGCTTAATATAATTGCTTAAAGCTAGATTCTTAGAGTCACCACTAATTAGTTCAATTAATCTTTGGTTCCAATATTTCCATGCCTGCTTATTTTTTAAAGTTGGCGGCATTTTTTTTATCCAAATCTGAGCACCCTCCCAGTCTGCAATTTGAATAGACTGACGTGTTCTCCATTCTAATATTTTATCACCAGAGGAATTAATATTTTTTGTTAAATATTTATCTGATTTCTCTATCTTTTTTTGTTTAAAAAAACCTTTTATCAAAGATTTATTAATTTTTATTTTTTGCTTTTCAGAAAATTTATATTTTTTTTGGTACTCTAAAAAGACCTCAAGTGCTAATTGTGCATCTTTTCTTGCTAGTCGCATCAATCCATAAGTGATTGCTGTATAGATTTCGCTAGTCTTATTAGTTAGTTCTTTTGAGGTAAAAAAATTATGATTGATTACAGTATTTTGGTTTTTATATGTTTCATACAGCTTAGCTGCTAGTTTTTTATTGTCTGTGTTATTAATAAATCTTGAAACATACTTTGATAATTGATAATTGCGTTTAGCGATTGACTTTGTATATCTATCCCATGCAATTTCTTCTGTAATAAGATTATCTTTGATTAAGATAGCAAATAATTTATCACATTCTTTGGGCTGTGAGCTACCAGAAGACCAAAGTTTTAGAGCACCTTGAATAGCACTTTTTTTACTTCTCTCATCATTTTTAAACCTTGCAAATTGGTAGTAACATTTCTGTTTTGTCGTTGCTCCACTTTCTTTATAGTCAGCCAGATAATCTTGCCATCTGTTATGTTTTCTTAGAGCTTCAAGCCAATGATATCGGACGTTGTCAGAAATTGCTGATTGATTATATTTTTCTAAGAATTTTCTTATATCATCTTTAGGAAAGCTACGAATCTTTTGAAGTAATTCTTGTGCTAAAAGATAGTGTTTTATTGGATAGTCGTTAAGTTTTGAGTATTTATGCTGATAAGTCGCTATATCCCTTTTTTGAAGGGCTTCATATGCAGCCCTATAAGTTTCGCGTTGCTTATGAAGCTGACTTGTATTGAAATCTAAATTTTCTTCACAAATTACATCACGAGACAATAAAACGAACAAAATTATCAGTAACTTGAATAAGATAGAGGTCTGCCATTTTTTATAATTAGGTATGTCGATAAGTTTTATCATCAGAGCATATATCAGTAAAGTAAGTAAATTATGAAAAATTCAAGAGTGTTAGTGTGCATATGCATCATAGCTATAACATCCTATATTAAATAGAGAAGAGTTAATCTTTATGCATATAATTTAAAAAATTTAGGTTAAAGTTAGAGTTAAGAGCTTAAATTTTCACTTTTTTATTAATAAATAAATGTAATTTATAAGAGAAGATAATGACATACCTGCTCATCCTTTTTGTTTTTTTGATAATTATTTCTCCATTAATGTGGTTTAGGCAATCTCCACGTCAAAAGCTCTTAATATGCATGAGAAAAAAAGCTACTACTCTAGGAATGACAGTACAACTAAGTACCTCAGCTGATAACCAATCGGAAAAAAAAAGACTTGATTGCGTTACCTATAAGTTGCCATGGCATCTTGACTCTGTAAGATCCTCTAAGACACATATGGAGGACTGGTTGTTGATCAAATCAATAAAAAGAGGAGAGGCCTCTATTTGGTCAGAATGGAGCTGGCTTGGCAGGCAATGTAACAAGGATATAACGAGAGAAATAGATTCAGCACTCAAAAATCTTCCCAATACTATCTCTGCATTACAAGCAAGATCAGATGGGATAATGGTTTATTGGAAAGAAGAGGGAGGAGGCGAGGATGTACTCAATATTCATGACTCATTACTCGCTTTAAGAAACGTCATCAGAGACTGAATAACGAATTTTTTTTATTAATTGAATAAATCTACTTGACCAACCTACTATATCTACCTGTATATTCCTCAATGAGATTGAAGTTCTGAATATATTATTTTGAAGTAAAAGTATTAAAAGTAATTGTTAGCCGATATTTATATAGGGCAGTAAAGTAAAAAGTACGTGGTCTTCTTTTGTTGGTTTATTTATGAAAAGACCTTTTTGCGAAAAATTTAATTGAGCAACATAATCCGATGGCAAAATCATTAGTTATTGTAGAATCCCCTGCTAAAGCAAAAACCATTAATAAATACTTAGGATCTGAGTATATCGTGAAGTCGAGCATCGGTCATATTCGAGATGTATCTAAGAATATTGCACCAAGTAATCCATCAGAGCGCGCAAAGGCCGCAGCAATTACACGTAATCTGCCAGAAGAAAAAAAGGTTGCACATAAAGCGAAAAAAGCTCGTGAGAAATTGTTCAACTCTATGGGTATAAACCCAGAAAAGGACTGGAAGGCTCAGTATGAAATTTTATCTGGTAAAGAAAAAGTAGTAGCAGAGCTAAAAAAATTAGCAAAAAATGCAGATACAATTTATCTAGCTACAGATTTGGATAGAGAGGGTGAGGCGATTGCTTGGCACTTACGAGAGATAATTGGTGGAAGTGAAGATCGTTATAAAAGAGTAGTTTTCAATGAAATTACAAAAAAAGCTGTTCAATCAGCATTTTCAAAACCCTCTGAGTTGGACTTAGATCGAGTTAACGCACAACAAGCTCGTCGTTTTTTAGACAGAGTTGTTGGATTTATGGTATCACCGCTACTCTGGAGTAAGGTTGCCAGGGGGCTATCTGCTGGACGTGTACAGTCAGTCGCAGTCAAATTAATAGTAGAGCGAGAAAGAGAAATTAAAGCTTTCAATCCAGAAGAATACTGGACACTTCATGCTGATCTTGAATCAAAATCTAGTGATATAATTCGATTTGAAGTAAATAGATTAGCAGGAAAAAAATTTTTACCAAAAGATAAAAAACAAACATATGCAGCTTTAGAAACTCTTAAATCTGCCACATACACTGTGATAGGTCGTGAGGATAAGCCTACAGGTAGTAAACCTTCTGCCCCCTTTATAACATCAACCTTGCAACAGGCCGCTAGCACAAGACTTGGGTATGGCGTGAAAAAGACTATGGCTATGGCTCAACGGCTATATGCTGGTGGATACATTACTTATATGAGAACAGATTCGATTAATCTGAGTGTTGACGCTGTATCTGCCTGCAGACACTATATACAAATTAATTTTGGTGAAAGTTATTTACCGGAAAAACCTATTACTTATACTAGTAAATCTGGCGCACAAGAGGCTCATGAGGCAATAAGACCATCTAATGTAGATATCATGTCAAATGATTTAATTGATATGGATGATGCCAAACAACTATACCAGCTTATCTGGCAGCAGTTCGTTGCTTGTCAAATGACTCCAGCTAAATTTACTAGTACAACTGTGACGGTAGACGCTGCAGAATTTCAGATGAAAGCTAAAGGTCGTATTATTAAATTTGACGGCTACTTAAAAGCATTACCTTTAGTGCGAAAAAAAGATGACACTTCGGAGCTCCCAGATCTGCAGGTAGGACAAACATTGGACCTGAATGTCTTAATACCTCTCCAGCATTTTACAAAGCCACTACCACGTTTCTCTGAGGCTGCTTTAGTTAAAGAGCTTGAAAAATTAGGAATCGGTAGACCTTCTACTTATGCATCTATAATTTCAAGAATCCAAGAAGCAGGATACGTAAGAGTTGAAAACCGTCGTTTCTATGCTGAAAAGATCGGTGATATTGTAACGGTTCGTTTAAATGAAAGTTTTATGGATCTTATGGATTACGGTTTTACTGCTGCAATGGAAAATCACTTAGATGATATAGCTAGCGGGCAACGTGACTGGAAAGACGTCTTAAATAGATTCTATGCAGATTTCTCAAAAAGCTTATCCAAAGCTGAGTCTAAAGATGGGGGTATGAGACCTAATGAGCCAACCTTAACTGATATCCAGTGTCAAGAAACTGGTTGCAATAAGCCTATGACTGTAAGAACAGCATCTACTGGAGTCTTTTTGAGTTGCTCTGGGTATGCGTTACCGCCAAAAGAAAGGTGTAAAGGTACCCTCAATCTTAGTTCTGGCGAAGAGGTTATTAACATTGAAGATGATGATGAGGCTGAATCTCGCCAGCTTATGGAAAAGTATCGCTGTAGTCTCTGTGATACAGCAATGGATGGCTATCTTGTTGATACAACGAGAAAACTTCATGTCTGTGGAAAAAATCCAACCTGTAGTGGTTTTATAGTTGAAAAAGGTACATTTGTACTTAAGGGGTATGATGGCCCTTCATTGGTGTGCGATAAGTGCGGTATGGATATGCACCTGAAGGACGGTCGATTTGGAAAATATTTTGGCTGTACCGGTGATAGTTGTAAAAATACCCGCAAACTCTTGAGAAACGGAGAACCTTCCCCTCCAAAAATGGATCCAGTACCAATGCCAAATTTACTATGTATAAAAGTTGAAGATCATTATGTGCTGCGTGATGGAGCGGTAGGTATGTTTCTTGCTGCTAGTCAATACCCAAAGCATCGAGAGACAAGAGCCCCACTTGTTTGCGAGCTTATGCAATATAAAGATGAAATTGATGTTAAATATCGTAATATATTCGATGCTCCTCAAGATGATCCAGATGGAAATAAAACAGTTATTCGCTTTAATAGAAAAGAAAAAGAGCATTACGTGCAAAGTGAACTAAATGGCAAACCTTCTGGATGGAAGGCAGTATTTAAGGGTGGTCAGTGGAGCGTAGAAGATAATCGTAAGAAAAATAAAAAGTAGAGAATTTTACTTATATGTTTTTTTGTTAAATTAAAAAGATCAATCGAACCTTACTAGATAAGATTAATATGAATCCATATGTTGCTATAGTTAATCAAAAAATATCTCTCTGTAAAATATTATTAAGTGAGGGTATTTTGAAAAATAAATTGTTAGAAAAAAAAACTGATATTCAGATAGACTTAGCTTTTACCCAGTCTGCGGTTTATCAGCTAGAATCTGCTTATATCAGTTATCTAAAAGAAATCGCTTTTGCTCATAAATGTAAGGATGTTGAATCAATTGATTCTCTTCAGAAACTAAAAGTTGGTCTTGTTTCCTCAAATAAGAGTGCAGGCGAAGCTCAGGAGATAGAGTTGTTGCTTGGAGAACAGCAAAGCTGGCTAAGTCAAATCCTTAGAGAACATAAAAAATTATCCTCACCACCGTTAACGATAAGTAAAAAAAATAATGACCATTCGATTTCTCTTCTTGAGGTAAAACAATTAGATGATATTATGTCTTTGAATTTTAACGATGTGGAAACTTGGTTAAATAACTTTACAGAGATCTTAGTTAGAAACCGTCAGCTAATGTATGAATGCTGATATTAATTAAGTTTTGTGAAATTCGTATATAACTAATAATTGATGGAAGAATCAAATGTCTTTTTTTGAAATAGTTGTTTTGCCAAACGGAGATGTTGCTCTTAAAAGAGATAATGATATTGATGAACCGATAATCCGAATTTCTTTCTCAAAGGAAGTTGATGGTTTTTCTGAGGAATCTAAAATAAATGTCGCCAAGGCAATGATTGACGCTGGAATTGATCTATTTGATAAAATGGATCTCGATATCATGCAGAAAAAAGAAATAAATCAATCTACTGATATACCGACAATAATCCATTAAGATTTTATATTTTTGTTCTTAAAACGCCCACACTTATACCTTCGATGGCAAAGTTTTGTGTTCTTAGGTCTACATTAATCGGATTAAAATCATCATTTTCTGGCATTAATTTAATCTCATGAGCCCCTGAATTTGTTTTTATTCTTTTAACTGTTACCTCATCCTCGATTCTCGCTACTACGACTTCTCCATTTTCTGCAGTATTAGTTTTATGAACAGCAAGTAAGTCGCCATCCATTATTCCAATATTCTGCATACTAGCTCCTTGTACTTTTAGGAAGAAGTCTGCTTTCGGGTAAAACATATCAGGTGCTACATCCAGATAATCTTCTATGTTCTCTATTGCAAGTATTGCCTCGCCAGCAGCTACACGTCCAATCAAGGGTAATCCATTTTGCTCCTCATCGAGGAGACGAATTCCACGGGAAGTCCCCTTAATCATTTCAATAACCCCTTTTCTAGCTAAAGCTCTTAAATGTTCCTCAGCCGCATTGGGAGACTTAAAACCAAGCTCACTTGCTATTTCTGCCCTCGTTGGGGGATAACCTGTCGCCCTTATGTTTCTTTTTATTAAGTTTAAGATCTCTTCCTGTCTTGCTGTAAGTGAAGCGGTAGTCATAGATACTCCTTATTCATAGCAAAGTATATAGCTTAGAATTTTGCAGGTACGGTAAAACAATATACTGTATTTATTAACAGTATATTGTGTTATTGGTATCAATAACAACAATTATTTAATAATTATCGCTTTAAGATATTTTGTTTACATATCACTAAAGGAGACTAAATAAGGTAACTATCTACACCTTATGAAAAAAAAACACAGATATTAATTTTATAAGTAATTTTTTTTTAAATACTAGTTTATGATTGTAGATTAATATTCTTTTTTAAAAGGGACAAATAATGCCAATAGGGCCTTTAATAACAGACTTGAACGGCCTTTCGTTAACTTTGGACGAAATAAAATTACTAAAATCTCCGGTTATTGGTGGCGTGATACTTTTTTCTAGAAATTTTAAAGACCGAAAACAATTGATGATACTTATATCTGAAATTAGATACATTAGGTCAGAGATTCTGATATGCGTAGATCAAGAAGGGGGCAGGGTTCAGAGATTCATTAAAGAATTTACTCGGATCCCTCCAATGCAAGCTCTAGGGAATCTTTTGGGTGCCCCATTGGAGAAATCTATCAAGGACTGTGGATGGTTAATGGCATGTGAGCTCATAGCATGCGACATAGACTTCAGTTTTGCTCCAGTTTTAGATCTCGATCTAAATACATGTAAAGTAATTGCAGATCGGTCTTTTTCTCAATATCCGGAAAAAACTGTCGAAGCTGCAAGACTTTTTATAACAGGTATGAAAGAAGCAGGCATGGCTTCAACTGGCAAACACTTCCCTGGTCATGGCGGTGTAGAAGTCGATAGCCACATAGCAACTCCCGTGGATGGAAGAAGTATTGAAGATTTACTTGCTAATGACCTTGTACCTTTTACTAAATTATCCGCTAATTTGGATGCAATTATGCCCGCACATATCATTTATCCACAAATAGATAAAAATGCTGTAGGTTTTTCCAAATTGTGGATAAATAAAATCTTGAGGCAGGATTTAAAATTTCAAGGAGTTATCTTTAGCGATGATCTATCTATGAAAGGCGCTGACGTTGCTGGCGATTATGTGAGTAAAGCTAAATCTGCACTTAATGCTGGTTGCGATATGATTTTAGTTTGCAATAATCGAAAGGGTGCTATTGAGGTAATAGATTATTTGGCATCAACTAACTGGACGACACCACCAAGATTGTCCAAAATGAAGAAGAAAAAAAAGTTATCATGGGAACAATTACTTTCCGATGATCGCTGGGTATCAACTAAAGTTTTTCTTGAATCGATTCCCGCGAACTAATCAACAAGATTATACGTGATTACTGAGGATTTTTTTATGGCAGTTATAGAGAATTGGTTGGTTAATTTAACAGGTGGCTACTATCTCTGGGTACTGGAGATTTTTTTAATTGTTGTTTTTTCTTTTATCGTTGGATATTTAATCAATAGATTAATAAATATACTTGAAAAACATGCTGCTAAATCAAAAACTGTTTGGGACGATGCGGTTATCGAGGCTTTAAGGCGCCCAGCAGTATGGGCTATATGGATTATTGGTATAAATTTGGCAGCATCCGTAGCATCAAAAGCTGCAGGTTCAGAGATACACGACTTAATTAGCCTAATAAATAGAGCTTCTATAATTTTCTTATGTGCTTTATTTTTAATCAATTTAATAAAAAGGGTAGAGCGCAATTTAACTGATATTGAATATACTTCAGAGCCATGTGATGAAACTACGGTCAAAGCTGTAGGAAAACTTCTACGTTTCTCCGTAATTATTACAGCAGTTTTAATTGCTATGCAGTTATTTGGATATAGTATATCTGGGTTGCTTGCATTTGGAGGAATTGGTGGTTTAGCAATCGGCTTTGCTGCTAAAGATCTTTTGGCCAACTTCTTTGGTGGTTTGATGTTATATTTTGATCAACCTTTTAAGGTTGGTGATTGGGTAAGGTCTCCCGATCAAGAGATTGAGGGCACAGTCGAAGATATAGGTTGGCGTTTAACTAGAATAAGAACATTTGATCAGCGCCCTTTGTATATACCTAATTCTATATTTAATAGCATATCCTTAGAAAATCCCTCGAGAATGTTAAATCGACGAATATATGAAACAATTGGCATTCGCTATGACGACCTATCAAAGATGGAGGAAATAGTTTCTGATGTGCATAAAATGCTTGTCGAACATGAAGAAATTGATAAGAACAAAACATTGATTGTAAACTTTGATTCCTTCGCACCTTCATCAGCTGATTTTTTCATTTATACTTTCACCAAAACTACAAAGTGGGTTCAGTTTCATGAAATTAAACAAGATGTCTTGCTTAAAGTATCTAGTATTATAGAGTCACATGATGCAGAAATAGCTTTTCCGACTTCAACTTTACATATGGTTTCTGATCTACAAAAGCATAATGAATAAAATTAATAATCTGGATTATGGATAAAGCTATAATTTTTTTATTTTAATCAAGCGTTGGCACTAGACTGTCTAACAAATACCTTGCCTTAGTTATGCGTTGATCTGCTGTGAGCGTATCAAGATTAAATTTTAGTGCACTGGGCCCATCAAATCTGAATATATTAGACTTTTTTTGCACTAGATCGATAATATTTTTTGGATCTATGGGTGTGTTTGATGCAAACTCGAGTCTTCCGTTTTTACTTCCTATCTCTAGCTTAGTTACGCCTAATTTTTTTGCATATAGTTTCAGTGATGTAACGCTAAATAAATTTTTTAAGTACCCTTCAATTAATCCAAAGCGATCTATCATTTCAACCTGAAGTTCTCGAAGCTCATCATCAGAATTAGCGTTTGCTATTCTTTTATAAAATATCAGCCGCATATGAACATCAGGAAGATAATTTTCAGGTATTAATGCAGGTATATTAAGTTTAATTTCAATTGGATTAACAGCCAACATTGATAGATTTGGCAATTTTCCTGTTCGTATAGCCTTGACAGCCTTATCTAATAACTCAGTATAAAGAGTGAACCCTATTGATTGTATGTGACCACTTTGCCCTTTTCCTAATAATTCTCCCGCTCCACGAATCTCAAGATCGTGTGCAGCTAATGTGAAACCTGAACCAAGTTGATTTGCATCTCTAATAGCTTCAAGGCGCTTAAAAGCATCAGAGGTTAACGATCTGGTATCAGTTACTAATAGATATGCGTAAGCTTGATGATGAGAACGTCCAACTCTTCCTCTAAGCTGGTGAAGCTGAGCGAGACCGAATTTGTCTGCCTTATTTATCAAAATAGTGTTAGCAGTAGGTATATCAATACCGTTTTCTATTATAGTGCTACATACTAAAACATTGAACCGTTGGTGATAGAAATCAGACATTACATGTTCGAGATTCTTTTCCCGCATTTGACCGTGTGCAAAGTTTACTTTTGCTTCTGGAAGTAGCTCGGTTAGCCAGGAAGCTGCTTGCTCAATAGTTCTGACCTCATTATGCACATAAAAAATCTGTCCACCTCTCAATATTTCTCGTAGTACAGCCTCTCGAATGACATCAGAATTTTTTTCACGCAAAAAAGTTTTTACTGATAATCTTTTTGCGGGTGCAGTTGCGATAATGGATAAGTCTTTTATACCAGACATAGAAAGGTTGAGTGTTCTTGGTATAGGCGTTGCTGTAAGAGTTAGGATATCAACATTTGCCCTGAATTCTTTAATAATCTCTTTTTGCTTTACGCCAAATCTATGTTCTTCGTCGATTACAAGAAGCCCAAGATCTTTGTAGTCTATTTTTGCATGCAAGAGTTTGTGTGTTCCTATCAGGATATCAATTTTTCCTGTACTTGCGTCTTTAAAAACAGTCTGCTGGTTTTTTGCTGAAATAAATCTAGATAGTTCTCCTATTTTTACAGGTAAGCTGGCAAATCTATCCCTAAAATTTTCTACATGTTGATGCACCAAAAGGGTAGTGGGAACAAGAATAACAACCTGCTTTTCACTAGATACAGCAATAAAAGCTGCCCTCATAGCGACCTCTGTCTTACCAAAACCAACATCCCCGCAAACAAGTCTATCCATCGGCTGGTCTGATACCATGTCTCTTTTCATTGCTTCGATCGTTTCTATTTGATCTGGAGTTTCTTCATAAGGGAAATCGTTACAAAAAACCTGATAGTCTTCATGTGTAACTTTACATGAAAACCCTTTTTTAGCAGCTCTTGAGGCATATATATCAAGCAACTCAACAGCAGTATCAGATATTTGTTTTAGAGCCTTATCTTTTGACTTTGTCCACTGCTCCCCACCCAATCTATGAAGGGGCGCTTGAATCTCTTCTGCTCCGCTATATCGATTAATTAAGTTTAGAGCAGATACAGGTACATATAATTTAGCTTTATTCGCATACTCTAAAGCAAGGAACTCTTGGGGCCAGTCATTTGTATTTATCGTTTTGAGCCCTAAATATCTACCAATACCATGCTCTATATGAACGACTAGAGAACCTATACGAAGCTCTGACAAATTTTTTATAGCCTGTTCAGAGCGACTCGATTTTCTTGCACGACGACGATTTTGTATAATTTTAAGCCCAAATAACTCAGATTCTGTTATTAATAAGATATTAGGAGTCGTTAAATGAAACCCTCTTTCTATTGGGTGAGTTGTAATCGTAACTTTATCTTTTGTTTTTAAAAAATCATCCCAGCTATCAGCCTCATAATATTTGATTTGATTGCTTTGTAATATCTCACCTAAAGCTTCTTTGCGCCCTTTAGTTTCAGCACATAGCAGTATTCGATTATAAAGTTGGCCTGAAAAGACTTTCAATTTTTTTAGCGTATCTACCATATTAGTCTCAGTAGAGATATTTGGCATAGGTTGGAAATTTAGATTAAAAGTGTCACTAGATTCAATTGAGCTATTTCTTGTTATATATATTTTTTTATATGGATATTTTTCTAAGGTTTCAAAAATTTCTTCTGGTGGTATAAAAATTTCATCTGGGGGTAGAAGCGGATTTTTACTATCAATATTACATTCCTTAAAACGATCTTTTATATTGCACCAAAAATCTTCTGCATTTTTTTCGGTATCGCTGTCTACAACTATTAAGCAATTTTCAGGAAGATAGTCAAAAAAAGATGAGCATCGATCGAAGAATAATGGAAGAAAGTATTCAATACCTTGAGGTGCGATACCATTCTTTATACTGGAATAAACCGATGAATTCCTATCATCAATATCAAATTTTTCAATCCAATTTTTTTTGAATTTTTTTACTGACTCATCATCTAAAGGGATTTCTTTGGCTGGCAAAAGAGAAATGAAATCAACTTTTTCTTTAGTTAGCTGTGTGTCTGGATCAAAGATTCTTAAACTTTCAATTTCATCATCGAATAGATCAATACGAAAAGGTAATAATGCCCCCATTGGATAAATGTCTATTTTTGACCCACGTATACTATACTCACCCCGCTCAATCACTGTTTCTGTAGTTCGATAGCCACTATATTGAAGTTTCTTTTTCAGACTCTCTAGATTGATTTGCTCACCAACCTTATAGCTAAACGATCGTCCTTGTACGAAGTCTTGCGGCGGTAATCTATGCATCATGGTCATTATAGGCACCACAGTAACTCCAGAACATTTTTCTGGTAAGCTGAAGAGTGTCTTTAACCTTTGAGAGATTATATCTTGATGTGGTGAAAAATGATCATAAGGAAGAGTTTCCCAATCAGGAAATTGGATAACCTGAGAACTACTACCTAAAAAGAAGGCTATCTCAGATTCTATTTTTGACGCAGCTCTCGCAGATGATGCAACTACTAAAACTGGACCTACATGTTTTTTTGTGACTTCAGCAACAGTGAGCGATAACCCAGAGCCAAAAGAACCGCTCCATAACAGTTTTTTGTTAGATGAATTTAATGATTGTAAGGATAAAATTGGCATAAAATGTATAATTATTAAAGTTTGATTATGTATGCATTTGGGGTAAAGAGAATTTACTTTTCAATAACACTCAAAAAAATTCTTGGGTATTTTAGCGATGGTTACCTTATTTAGATATGGCCAAATAAATAAATTTACCTAACTTTTAGCTAAATAGCCTATATTTATTGGAGATTTATAATTGTACAAACAAAGACCATTTTTAATATTTCTTTTAGTAGTTAGTTTTTTTCTTAATACTTCTGGCTGTTCATCGCATGATTTTAATTTTAAAAATTTAGCTAAATCTGACTTAGATCAAGTAGCTGATTATCATTATAAAGAAATTGAATTTTTGCTTAAGGATCTTACTTTAAAGCTTTATAAAAGAAACCCCAAGTACCTTAAAGGCTTATCTAGCTATGCGAATCTCACCGACAGTATAGATTATAGGTTAAAACAAATTTTCGATAGACCGATAAAAACTAAAATCCCTGAGATAGATTCCTATGGAACGGATGCTATTGAGCTATCATTATCTAGTGACTTCGAGGGAGATAGAGTGCTTGCTTTTATTGGAGGATTGACTGATATGATTAAAAAATCATATGGATATAATAAGGAATTTTTTATTTATACCGAGCTAAAAGAGCAAAATTTATACCTAAGCGCTCGCAACTTAGAGATTGCATTTTGGAGAATAACTTCATATAAAAATAAAAAAGGGGAGCCGTATATACTCACAAATAGTAGAAATGGCGAAATAGAAAATCTTAGTTATGAGCGTTTATTCGGAAAAATGATTGTATTACAGGATATGATGGCTCGAATTTCATCTGGAAAGAACGAAAGAATGGTTAAAGCTGTTGTACAAAACGTAGCTGCTAAAGCTTTTTTCCCGTTTTAGCATAAATTTTAGTCTAGAAAACTTATATCTGAATCAACCCCACCTAAAAACGAAATTCCTAAGTAACTCTTTTTTTAGTCACCCGGTAGATTCAAATATATTTTATGCTTTACTGAGGTTGCCCTGAGGGGTTAGAGGCCTGATAATAGTGAAATAACTTTATTTTTATAGAAAGGATTAACCAAGTGATAGAGAAAAACCGCCCCATACCTGCAGATTTTTTTTCAGACTGGAAAGAACGAGAAGCACTCTCTGAGGCTATGGTTCCTCTGATTGGCAGCCTTTATAGAAAAAAAAATATTTCCCTATATATGTATGGAAAAAATATGGTCAATAGATCAGTTATTGAACTGATGAAGGCTCATCGATTTGTTCGTCAGATCGAACAAAATGAATTATCAGAATATGAAACCTTTCCTTTAATTGAGGCTTTATCAGATATGAATCTAGGGCCAGCACATATTGATGTTGGAAAACTAGCTGTAAAATACCAAGAGTCTAAGGATACTCATAATTTAGTTGATTTTTTAAATGAGGAAATCGGAGACGAGCTAAATGATATGAAAAAACCCATACCTGATCCGCAGGATGTTGTCCTGTTTGGATTCGGACGCATTGGGCGACTACTGGCAAGACTTTTATTAGAAAAAACAGGTAGTGGTGATATGCTTCGCCTCAGGGCGATTGTAGTTCGTGGCGGCTCTACTGAAAGTGATCTTTGCAAGCGCGCCAGCTTGCTTAGACGAGATTCTGTTCATGGCGCTTTTGATGGAACGATTCGTATCTTAAAAGATAAGAATATCTTAGTTTGTAACGGTAACCCTATACAAATAATTTATGCAAAATCCCCAAGTGAAATAGACTATAAAAAATTCAGCATAAATAATGCAATACTAATCGACAATACTGGTGCATGGAGAGATGAGAAAGGACTAGGAAAACACATTGAGTGCCCTGGTATAGCAAAAGTTATATTGACTGCGCCAGGTAAAGACCCAATCCCAAACATAGTTTATGGTATCAATAATCATGATATAACTAAAAATTCCAAAATTATATCGGCAGCCTCATGCACAACCAACGCAATTGTACCTATCCTGAAGGCGCTACAAGACGAATTTGGAATTAAAAGTGGTCATGTAGAAACCGTTCACTCTTATACAAATGATCAAAATTTAATTGACAATTACCATAAAGGATCTCGACGAGGTCGAAGCGCTGCACTAAATATGGTTTTGACAGAAACTGGTGCTGCTAGTGCAGTGGCTAAAGCATTACCTGAACTCAAAGGAAAGCTTACAGGTAACGCCATAAGAGTTCCCACTCCTAATGTTTCTATGGCAATCTTAAATCTGCGACTCAACCGTGAAACCAGCCTTGAAGAAATCAATAATTATGTAAGAAAAATGTCACTCCATTCACCGCTTCAAAATCAGATTGATTATACAAAATCTTCTGAAGCAGTTTCATCTGACTTTGTTGGTTCTCGCCATGCGTGCATATATGATGCACAGGCAACTATAGTAGACAAAGATAACGTTATTCTTTATTGCTGGTATGATAATGAATTTGGATATAGCTGTCAGGTTATTAGATGTCTTGAAGAGTTTGCTGGTATCAGTTGGAAGATGATACCGCGGTAACTTGCGCCATATTTTTTAAAAAAAAATCTTTAAGCTTGGTGCTAAAAAAATTGTTCCATAGGCCTTAATCGCGTATAATTATTCAGTCTAAAAAAAACTCAAAAAATATATAGCAATTAAAAACATACCCTCTAAATGAAGGTATATGATTTTTATAAATTTTTTTTAAATAATATTTATTAGCTTAGCACATAATAATGCAAATGATAACTATTATCATTAAATTATCACGATGCAAGGTCTCATTTGAGACATAGTTTAGATAAAATAATAATTTAAGGCATTACCAAATGGTAAAAATTAATAAGGGTATGGATATACCCTTATCGGGGTCACCCGAACAAATTATATATGATGGCAAAGCTGTACAAACTATTGCTATCATCGGTGATGATTATATTGGCATGAAGCCAACTATGGCAGTAAAAGTTGGCGATAAAGTTAAGGCTGGTCAAATACTCTTTTCTGATAAAAAAACAGAAGGAGTCCACTTCACCTCACCTGTAAGCGGTATTGTTTTAGCTATAAATCGTGGAGAACGAAGAGTTCTGCAGTCTCTAATTATAAAATTACAGGGAAATGATAAAGAAAATTTTAAGCAATATGATGCTAAAGATATTCCAACAATAAACAGAGGTGACGTGGTTGAAAACTTGGTATCGTCGGGTTTATGGACCTCACTCAGGACCCGACCTTATTCGAAAGTGCCATCGCCAACCTCAGAATCTCCAAGCTCTATTTTCGTTACTGCTATAGATACTAATCCACTCGCCGCTGCGCCTGAATTAATTATCAGTGAGAGAAAAGAAGATTTTAAAAATGGACTCTCCGTACTCAAGCATCTAACAGATGGACCTGTTCATCTTTGTGTATCTGGCGATTCTGATTTATTTGAAGACAAAAATACATGCGCAACACTTCAGAGATTCTCTGGCCCTCATCCCTCTGGATTGGTTGGTACACATATACATTTCATTGATCCGGTAAATGCAATAAAAACAGTTTGGACTATAGGATATCAAGATGTTTTAGCAATAGGTGCATTGTTCACTTCAGGAAACATTAACCCTCAAAGAGTTGTTTCCCTTTGTGGCCCTCAGACCATTAAGCCAAGATTAATTAGAACTCTTGTCGGTGCAAATATAAATGATTTGATCGCTAATGAGTTATGTGAGGGTGAAAACCGAGTGATATCTGGATCTATTTTATCAGGAAGGATTGCCTCTGCCTCATATCTTAATGGAGTTTTTTCTTATTTAGGTCGCTACCATACCCAAATAACTACAATTCTAGAAGGGCATCAGCGTGAATTTCTTAGATATATTTCACCAGGTGTCAATCGCCACTCCGCATTGCCTATATATCTATCTTCTATGGGTCAAACCAAGGAGAAAAAATTTCAATTTACTACCAATACAAATGGTAGCGAGAGAGCAATGGTTCCAGTCGGTAACTATGAAAAGGTAATGCCACTAGATATTCTCCCTACACAGCTCTTGCGAGCTTTGATCGTCGGAGATACAGAAATTGCTCAAAAACTCGGTTGTTTAGAGCTTGAGGAAGAGGATTTGGCACTATGCAGTTATGTATGTGTTGGAAAGTACGAGTATGGCCCAATATTAAGAAATAATTTATCTCGTATTGAGAAGGAGGGTTGATAGTGAGAGCACTTCGCAATTACTTGGATAAAATCGAGCCTAATTTTCATAAGGGCGGTAAATATGAAAGTTTTTTTGCTCTGTATGAAGCTGTCGACACAATCTTTTATTCCCCAGGATCGGTAACTAAAAATGGTTCACATATACGAGATGGTATAGACCTTAAGAGAGTCATGATTACTGTTTGGTTAGCTACATTTCCAGCTATGTTTTATGGTATGTATAACTTAGGTTTCCAAGCTAATACTATTCTTGCTAGTTCAGAGGCTATTTATAATACAGACTGGCATGAGTCAATTATTCTATTATTTGCTGGGCATGATCCATCAAGTATATGGGATTGTATGATTTATGGTGCAGTTTATTTTATACCAATATATATGGTTACATTTTTAGCCGGAGGCTTCTGGGAGGTACTATTTGCCTCAGTAAGGGGACATGAGATAAATGAAGGTTTCTTTGTTACTTCGATACTCTTCGCTCTCATCTGCCCACCAGATATACCATTATGGCAGGTTGCCCTAGGGATTAGTTTTGGTGTTGTTATTGGGAAGGAGGTATTTGGTGGCACAGGTAAAAATTTCCTCAATCCAGCATTAACAGGTCGAGCCTTTCTTTTTTTCGCATACCCGGCCGAGCTATCAGGTGACGCTGTATGGACAGCGGTTGATGGTTATACAGGTGCTACAATGCTGTCTGTAGCCGCCACAAATGGTATGGAAGCAGTACAACAAAATCTCACATGGTTTGATGCTTTTATTGGAAATAAGCAGGGCTCTATAGGTGAGACATCTGTGCTCGCAATTCTTGTTGGTTGTGCAATTTTACTTCTTACTAGAATTGGAGCATGGCGTATTATGCTGGGAGTTTTTGTAGGCATGGTTGCTCTTTCTTCGTTTTTTAATTTAATCGGCTCAGATAGCAATCCAATGTTTGGGGTGCCTTGGTATTGGCATTTAGTTATCGGTAGCTTTGCATTTGGATTGGTTTTCATGGCGACAGACCCGGTATCTGCATCTATGACAGACACCGGTAAATTTTGGTATGGCCTTCTAATTGGAGTCATGACTGTTCTAATAAGAGTTGTAAACCCTGCATACCCTGAAGGGATCATGTTAGCAATATTATTTGCTAATCTATTTTCCCCTCTAATTGATCATTTTGTTGTTGAAGCTAATATTAAGAGGAGAATAGCTCGTGGCTAATAACGATTCTACTTCAAATACTATTCGAGTTGCCTTGGCTCTATGTGTTGTTTGTTCAGTCATTGTGTCTACCGCAGCTGTATTATTAAGACCTGCTCAACAAGTTAACAAAGACCTTGATAGAAAAACAAATATATTAGCTGCCGCCGGCATGCTTGAAAAAGGGGACGATGTCTTAGCTAAATTCGCCACTATAAAAACAAAAGCAGTAGATCTGACTACTGGCAAGTTCACTGATTCATTAGACTTAGGTACATATAACCAAAGAAAAGCAGCAAAAGATCCAGCTCTATCTATAGATCTTGGTGATGATGACATAGCTAAAATCGGTCGTCTGCCAAAATATATGATTGTTTATGTTGTAGAGGGAGTCTCAGGTTTAGAAAAAATTATTTTACCAATAAAAGGGTATGGCTTGTGGTCAACACTTTATGGTTTCGTTGCACTTGAGTCAGATTTAAATACTGTAGCAGGCCTTGGTTTCTACGAGCATGCTGAAACACCAGGTCTAGGTGGAGAGGTGGATAATCCCACATGGAAAGCACAATGGATAGGTAAAAAAAGTTATGATTCTAACCGTAAGCAAGCTTTGACTGTTATCAAGGGTAAAGTAGACTCTAGTCGACCACAGTCAGTTCATGAAATAGATGGCTTGTCTGGTGCAACCATTACTAGCAAGGGCGTCGATAACCTTATAAAATTTTGGATGGGTGAAAACGGATTCGCACCCTTTTTAACAAACTTGCGATCAGGTGAGGCTTAAACATGTCTAACAAGATGAAAGAAATACTGCTGAGACCAGTCTTCAACGAAAATCCGATTGCGCTTCAAATTTTAGGAATATGCTCAGCTTTGGCGGTCACCTCTAGCTTAAAGGTAACCTCCGTTATGTGTATATGCCTGACAGTTGTTGCTGCTGTATCAAGTATGCTTGTCTCCTTAATAAGGAACCAAATTCCAGGGAGCATAAGAATAATAGTCCAAATGACCATTATCGCTTCAGTTGTTATCCTTGTTGATCAGATTTTAAAAGCTGTAGCCTATGATATAAGTAAGCAGCTCTCTGTATTCGTCGGTTTAATTATTACAAATTGTATCGTGATGGGTCGCGCTGAAGGGTTTGCAATGAAAAATCCCCCTGTAGATAGTTTTTTGGATGGTATAGGTAATGGCTTAGGATATAGTGTTATTTTGTTAGCACTTGCATTTGTTCGTGAACTTTTTGGTTCTGGAACACTTTATGGATTTGAAGTCCTTCCGATTGCAACTAATGGTGGCTGGTATGTTCCAAATGGAATGTTACTTTTACCACCAAGCGCCTTCTTTTTAATTGGCCTATTTATATGGGGACTAAGGGCTTGGAAAAAATCCCAAGTTGAGGCGCCCGACTTCAAGATTGCAGCTAATACTCCTAAAGGAGAAACTGCATAATGGAACATTATTTGAGCTTATTTGTAAGATCAGTATTTATAGAAAATATGGCGCTCTCCTTTTTTCTTGGTATGTGTACATTTTTGGCTATTTCAAAAAAAGTACAAGCAGCGATGGGGCTTGGAATTGCTGTAATCGTAGTATTGGTAGTAACAGTACCTGCTAACTATCTGATTTTTAAGTATCTTTTAACTGAGGGCGCTCTAGTTTGGACAGGCATAGATGGCATGGAAAAGGTAGACTTAAGTTTTCTTGGTCTGTTAAGTTATATTGGTGTTATTGCCGCTATTGTCCAAATTATGGAGATGTTTTTAGATAAGTATGTTCCAGTGCTTTATAGCGCTCTTGGAGTTTTTCTACCGTTAATAACAGTAAATTGTGCAATTTTAGGTGCTGCATTATTTATGGTTGAAAGAGATTATGATCTTGCAGAAAGTACTGTATATGGCCTCGGTGCCGGCTTTGGTTGGGCTCTCGCAATTGTCGCACTGGCAGGAATAAGAGAAAAACTTAAATATAGCGATGTTCCAGACGGCCTTCAAGGTCTAGGAATTACCTTTATAACAGTTGGCCTTATGTCTTTAGGCTTTATGTCTTTTGGTGGAATTGACCTTTAATAATAGCTAAGGAGAATAAATATATGAATTTAGAGATTTTGCTTGGTGTCGCTATGTTTACAGGTGTTGTATTAGCTTTGGTTGCTTTTATCCTAGCCGCTCGTGCGAAATTAGTTAGTTCTGGGCTTGTAACAATCGATATTAATGGCGAAAAAAATATCACTGTTCCAGCAGGGGACAAACTTTTACTGACTTTATCTAATGCTGGGTTATTTTTAGCATCTGCATGCGGGGGTGGAGGTACATGTGCTCAATGTAGATGTATTGTTTCAGAAGGCGGCGGCTCCATGCTACCAACTGAGGAGACTCATTTCTCTAAAAGAGAAGCCAATGATGGATGGAGACTTTCGTGTCAAACAGCAGTAAAGCAAGATATGAAAGTTGTTGTCCCAGAAGAAATTTTTGGTGTCAAGCAATGGGAGTGTACAGTAGAAGCAAACCCAAATGTCGCTACTTTCATCAAAGAGCTAACATTGAGACTACCAGATGGAGAAAGTGTAGATTTCAGAGCCGGTGGTTATGTGCAGCTTGAATGTCCGCCACATCATGTCAAATACAGTGAATTTGATATCGAGGAAGTGTACCGACAAGACTGGGAGCGATTTGGTTTCTTTAACCATGAATCAATAGTCGATGAGACTGTAATCAGAGCTTATTCGATGGCTAACTACCCAGAAGAAAAAGGAATAGTTAAGTTTAATATACGTTGCGCAACTCCACCGCCTGGAACAGAGGGTATTCCGCCAGGAGTCATGTCCTCTTGGGCTTTTAATCTAAAACCAGGTGATAAGGTTAATGTTTTTGGCCCTTTTGGTGAGTTTTTTGCTAAGGATACTTCAACAGAAATGGTCTTCATTGGAGGTGGGGCTGGAATGGCCCCAATGCGCTCACACTTATTTGATCAACTTCGTCGTTTAAAAACAGATAGAAAAATCTCATTTTGGTATGGCGCTAGATCCCTAAGGGAGTGTTTTTATAACGAAGAGTACGATACTCTTGCTCAAGAAAATGATAATTTTGATTGGCATCTTGCGTTATCTGATGCCCAGCCAGAAGATAAATGGGATGGTCATGAGGGCTTTATACATAATGTCTTGTATGAGAATTATCTTAAGGAACATCCCGCTCCAGAGGATTGTGAGTACTATATGTGTGGACCGCCTATGATGAACTCAGCTGTTATTTCAATGCTTACAGATCTTGGTGTTGAGCGCGATAATATATTTCTCGACGATTTTGGCGGGTAGCGCTATGTCTACATATCAAAGAGAGATCGTAACGAGGCCATTGGCCTCGTTTTTGCTATCAGCAGTAACAAAATATATATGTGTTTTTCTCTCTCTTCTTGTCATAACTTTAGTTGCTGGATGTAAGCCTACCAATGCTGAGATAATTTATTCAGGCTCAGTGATGGGCACTAAATATGAAGTAAAAATAATTTCGCAAAAAGAAATTATTCCTAGTATGAAAAAATTGATAGACACTAAACTTCAAGCCATCAATAAAATTTTTACTACGTATGATAAATCCTCTGAACTGATGGTTTTCAACGAATCTCCGATTAATGTTCCTCAGATTGTCTCATCAGATATGATGAATGTTCTTACAATAGCAAAAAATGTGTACATTAAGTCCAGCGGCTCATTTGACCCTTCGGTTGCCTCACTAGTAAATCTTTGGGGATTTGGACCTCAGTTATCCATACAAAAAATACCTGATCACCAGCAAATCGTTAGCCTCTTGAGTTCAGTTGGGCTTAATAAGCTGTTAATTGACAAAGAAAAGAATTTAGTTACACGACTCAATGATATAAAAATAGATCTTTCGGGGGTCGCAAAAGGATATGCTGTCGATTGCATAGCAAGATTGCTTGATGATTATAAAATAGATAGCTATCTTGTAGAGGTTGGTGGTGAATTAAGAATCAAAGGTAAGAATTCAAAAGGAACAAATTGGATCATAGCTATTGAGAAACCCAATTTCGTTCAAGCTGGAGTACAGGAGCTCATACAAATAACAGATTCTAGTTTAGCAACCTCAGGTGACTATCGTAATTATTTTGAAAAAGATGGAAATAGATATTCGCACACCATAGATCCTCGCAGTGGATACCCAATTAAACATAATCTCGTTTCCGCAACTGTCATAGCCGAGAGTGCTGCTGAAGCAGATGCATTTTCTACGGCGATGATGGTTCTCGGTCCACAGCAAGCTATAAAGATTGCAGAAGAAAATAATTTAGCGGTATATTTAATAATAAAAAATGGAGAAAATTTTGATGTTATTTTTTCTAAAGAGTTTAATCAATATTTCACTGGAGAATAGGCATGCTTGAGCTATTTCTTGCTTTTTTTGTATTAGCTTTAATTATGGCTGGTATGGCTATTGGTATAATTATGGGAAAAACTCCTTTAAAGGGCTCCTGTGGTGGTGTAGGGGCAGCATTAAATGAAGAAAATTATACATGTGATTTGTGTGAGGGAGATAAAAATAAGTGTGATGATTTGTCTAGCAGCATTAAGAAAAAAAGCATTCAGCAAATAAATAAAGATATTGCTTATGAGGTTCCAACAAGACAATAAATAAATTATTAGTCATGCTTTTATTGGGGTATTATTTTTTTAGTTTAAGTCGCATCCCAATTTTTAATGGTAGATTTGAATTTAAATTGTTCCATCTGCGGATATCTTTTATCGAAATTCTGTGATCTTTTGAAATTTTCCACAAGGTATCGCCTGATATAACTATATGCATGTATTTTTTTTGAATATCTAGCTCATCAATACCTGTACCTGGAATCTTAATTTCTTGGTTAATCTGGATTATATGTCCAGTGATGCTGTTCATTGACATTAGAGACTCAAGGCTTATGTCGTGCTCTGCAGCAATCTCTGAGAGTGTATCACCAGGTTTAATTTGATATCTTTTTATTGGCGACCAGTTTTCTTTTGGTAATTCTTTTAGTCTACTCAAAAAACTAATCTTTTTTCCAACAGGTAGTAGGATATTTTGAGGGGATACAGGATGAGTTACACCCAATTTATATCCAGGGTTAAGCATAATCATCTCATTGATACTTATTCCAGCTATTTCCGCAGCCTTATTGATATTAATCTGATTACTAAGATTAACATCATCAAAGTACGGTTTATTCTGTAATATCGGTAGCCTAATGTTATATCTTTGCGGATTTTCTATGATTCTTGATAGAATTAATAATCTAGGAACATAAGACTCAGTTTCTTTCGGCAGATCTAGTGACCAAAAATCGGTAGGCATATTCCTCCCTTTGTTTTTTTTTATTGCTCTTCTCACAGTTCCTTCACCGCCATTGTATGCGGCAATAGCATGTAGCCAATTACCGTTAAAGCGTTTGTAAAGGTACGAAAGGTATTCTATTGCGGCCTTTGTTGATTTTATGATGTCACGACGACCGTCGTACCAACTATCTTGTTTTAGTTTTAGTGATCTAGCCGTTGGGGGTATAAATTGCCAGAGACCCGATGCATGCTGATGGGAATAAGAAAAAGGATTATAGGAGCTTTCTATAGCAGGCAATAAAGCAAGCTCTAGAGGCATATCGTTAGCTTCTAGCATATTAATAATATGATAAATATAAAGTTCACTGTTCGCTGTTATCTTATTTATATATTTTTGGTGATTTTGATCCCAGTGCTTTTTGTTATCAAGTTCCTTATGTTTAAAATATTTATTGAGCTTTAAGCCTTTTCTCAATCTAAACCATAAGTCATTATGTAAATTTTTTTCATAAATAGACGATTTGGAGGATGCAGAAAGATCGCTAGTCGATATGATCTGCTGCTGGGAACAACCTGAGGTTATAAAAAAAACCAAGATTATAATTATTGGTATTCTTGTACGCATTATTACCACTGATCAATTAATTTTTCACGAAGGTTTTAATATTAGTATGAGTCCTTCCATTTCCGAATAGCTGCGAATGTTTCAATAGTAGTCAGATTCATTTTTTTGGTATATGCGCTAGCAGCAGTTTTAATACTATTTTCATTAGATCTAAAAAAAGGATTTATTTTTTTTTCAAGTTCTATTGTCGAAGGAAGGGTAGGCTTAGCATTTGCTCTTAAAATTTTTACTTCTTGTGCATATTTTTTTAAGGACTCATTATCAGGATCTAGCATAACTGCAAAATTAGTATTAGCCTCTGTATATTCATGGCCACAATATATTTTCGTAGAGGAGGGCAAAGAGGACAATAAGGAAAGGGATGCATGCATTTGTTGTGGCGTACCTTCAAAAAGTCTGCCGCAACCGCCTGAAAATAAAGTATCACCACAAAATAATACAGACTCATCAGCTGAATAATAAGCAACATGGTCATATGTATGACCCGGTACACTCATAACCTCGAATTTGTGACCAGATAAAGATATGATTTCTTTATCAGTGACCACATGCGTAGCTTGGTTGATTCTAGCGGTCCCAAAGACTGGGATCGAATAGTGTTCAAGTATCTTGTCTATGCCGCCAATATGATCAGGATGATGATGAGTAACTAGAATTCCATCTAACGATAATTGAAACTTATTCAAGAAGTCAAAAACTGGCTCCGATTCACCTGGATCAACAATAAAAACTAATCCAGTTTCTTCTGAATGTAAAAGCCAGATATAATTATCTTGAAATGCGGGGATTCCGTGAATCTTAAAAGACATACTTATATAACTCTTAATCATTTATTTTATACCTATATAATAAACTATTAAATGATCAGTTATTAAGAAATAATGAAATAAATCAAAGAAGAAAAATTATACTGAATGAGCCCATTGATATTTTATATTAGGCCCCTGAATGACAAGCATACTTAGCAAGCTAAAAAAAAAATTAGAAAGCAATAAACTATTATCATCAGACATTGCTCATAGCCAGATTCAATGCTGGTTCAAAAGTAAATATGGAAAGTATTTAATATCAGAAGAAAGCAAGGTTTTGAGAAAAATATTCGCAGATATTGGGTCTCATAGGATGATACGCTTAGGCGTTACCTCTGCTTCGCCCCTATTTTTTACCTCTAATCACCTGCAGACCGTTTCGTTTGGATTATCTAAGGATACTGAAAATAATGCTATTTCAGACTTAAGCGCACTTCCATTATCTACTGAGACTATAGATACAGTCCTGCTTCACCATTCACTTGAGTTATCTCAAGATCCACATGAGGTCCTGAAAGAAGCATCAAGAGTTCTCAAATCGACAGGTCATCTTGTTATCGTTGTTTTCAATCCAATAAGTTTATTTGGTTTACTGGCATATCCAGCCCGATTAATTTCTTGTAATCCTTTATGGCGACGCCATAATATTAGATGTAAAAGACTGGTTGATTGGTTGAAACTTTTAAACATCAAGCCAGTGAAGGAATTCTCGGGTGGATACTTAATTGCATCACAGCTTCTTGCACTTAAAAAGAACAAATTTTTTTTAAACAAAATTATTAATAAATATCAGATATTGTTCGGTGCATTTTATATTATTCTTGCAAAAAAATATGTTTCTCGACCAGTATCTGCAGACTATAAAACTTGGAAGAAATTAAATATCCCAACAGGAGCACATAAAAAATCCATTTTTGAGACTCGTAGTTAAAAAGCTTAGGAGTATAGATTTGAAAGAAGTTGAAATTTTCACTGATGGAGCCTGCAGAGGTAATCCAGGACCAGGTGGGTGGGGCGCTTTACTTAGATACGGTGTAAACGAAAAAAAAATCTATGGTGGCGATAAGCTAACAACAAACAATAGAATGGAATTATTGGCTGCTATTGAGGCTCTAGGGTCATTAAAAGAAAGTTCTAATGTTATTTTAACTACAGATTCAGAGTATGTAAGGCAGGGTATAACAAACTGGATGGCTGGTTGGAAAAAACGTGGCTGGAAAACAGCTAATAAAAAACCTGTAAAAAATGTTGATTTATGGAAACGTCTCGAAAAAGTATCAAGCGACCATTTAATTGACTGGAGGTGGGTTAAAGGACATAGCGGTCACCGCGAAAATGATATAGCAGATCAACTAGCAAATCTAGGTATTGACGACATAGAAAAAAAATCTTAATTCAAGTTATAACAACATGCTCCAAAAATTTAAATATATAAAAAAGGCTAATATTAATGACGAGACAGATCGTACTGGATACAGAGACAACAGGTTTAGAGCCTAGCGAAAATCATCGAATCATTGAAATCGGGTGCATAGAGCTAATTGATAGAAAGCTAACAGGTAACCACTACCATCAGTATATAAATCCTGAAAGAGATGTAGACAAGGGTGCAGTTGAAGTGCATGGCCTATCAGCGGAATTTCTTTCAGATAAACCAACTTTTTCTTCTATATATAATGAATTTCAAGATTTCATTAGTGGTGCTGAATTAATAATTCATAATGCTCCCTTTGATGTCGGTTTTATTGATCATGAATTCGCTAAGCTAAATAAAATTGATGTATGCATCAACGACATATGTACTGTAGTTGATACTCTTGTTATGGCACGTCAAAGGCATCCTGGACAAAGAAATAATCTCAATGCTCTTTGTAAAAGATACTTTGTTGATAACTCGAAAAGAGACCTACATGGCGCTCTTCTCGATGCAGAGATTCTTGCAGACGTGTATTTATTAATGACAGGTGGCCAAGTTGATTTTGCTCTTGATATTAATAGAAGTGCTCATGATGGTATTATCAAAAATGAAATACGACGTCTAAGCGAGAAAAGATCTAAATTAACCGTTCATCTTGCCAGCGAAGAAGAGCTATTAGCCCATAAAGAAAAGCTATCTAAAATAAATTTAGATAGCAATGGGGAATGTGTATGGTTAAAAGAGAAAGATTAACCTATAGAACTAGCTTACAGCATATACACTACAGCCCAACAGCCCACTACAGAAAGAACGATAGTATATGGTAAAGCCATATAAACCATTCTCCCGTAGGATAGTCTAATAAGTGGAGCTAAAGCTGATGTGAGTAAAAACAAAAATGCAGCTTGGCCATTGGGCGTTGCAACACTCGGAAGATTGGTTCCGGTATTAATAGCAATAGTAAGCAAATCAAAATGATCTCTTGTTATTGTTCCTGCATCTAAAGCAGCTCTCACCTCATTTATGTATACAGTTGCAACGAAAACATTATCACTTATGGCAGAAAGAATGCCATTAGCAGCAAAAAACATCACAGGCTGAACACTCACCTCCATAGCTAGCACCGCATCAATAATAGGTTTGAATAGGTGTTGATCATGTATTACTGCAACAATTGCAAAAAATACAACTAGTAGCGCCGTAAAAGGCAAGGCCTCTTCAAAAGCATGGCCTAATCTATGCTCTTCTATAACCCCATTAAATGCTGTAAGTAAAACAATTACTGACAGTCCAATTAATCCAACTGGGGCAATATGAAGAGCGAGTCCTATGACTAGAAAAAGGGCAACCAAAACCTGAATTACAAGAGCTGCTTTATTGCTGCTTGTCAGCTTCTTAGATTGCTCAATATCGAAGTCTTCCAAAACATTTCTTACTGCATCGGGCAGTATTGTTCCGTATCCGAACCAGCGTAACTTCTCTAGAAGAACACATGTTAACAGGCCGCAAACTAATACAGGCATAGTAACAGGTGCCATCATGAAGAAAAATTCCATAAAATTCCAGCCAGCTTTTTTTGCTATTAATAGGTTTTGCGGTTCTCCTACAACAGTAGTTACACCACCTAAGGCAGTTCCAACTGCTCCATGCATAATTAGATTTCTTAAGAAGCTACGAAACTGTTCGAGATTTTTTTGGTTGCCTGGAAGAACAGAAATGTCATCTGAATAGTCATGATTTGCTTCATCTTGCAAATTTTTACCAGATGCAACCTTGTGATATACAGAATAAAAGCCAATGGCAACACTAATAAGCACTGCAGTTACGGTAAGCGCATCCAAAAAAGCTGATAAAATAGCCCCTGCGAAACAAAATAATAAAGACAGTATTACCTTGGATCGAATTTTAATGAGGATCTTTGTAAATGTGAATAAAAGAAGATCTCTCATGAAGTAGATGCCTGCAACCATGAAGATAAGCAACAAAATGACCTCAAGATTGCCCTCTACTTCGTGAAGTATTGTACCTGGACTTGTCATTTCTAAGGCAACTGCCTGAATTGCGAGGAGACCACCTGGTTGAAGTGGGTAGCATTTCAATGCCATAGCTAAACAGAATATAAACTCTATAATCAGGCACCAGCCGGCCACAAAAGACCCCAAAGGACTAAATAATATTATAGGGTTAACAATCAGAAAGGCTAAAATTGTATATTTATACCAGATGGGTGAATTACCCAAGAAATTCTTGCTGTAGGCATGAAATAACGACTGAGACATGGGATCCCCTTTTGGTCCTTTAGTTAATATAAAATATATCTAGTAGATTAGCACTTTATAAGCATATGCCAAAGTAGTCCTTAATGAAATTCTACAATAGATTTATTATAGTAGTATTTAAACTATTTTTATATTTAGCTTTACAGAGTTTATGGGAAAAATAATACCATAAATATAATTATGCTTATCATTAAAAGTAGTATAATCAGAAAATAAGAATTTTTATTTCTGAACCAAAAAATTTGGAGAAGCGATCAATTGGACTTTTTATTCGAATACGGCTTATTTCTTGCAAAGGCAGCAACTCTAGTGGTAGTGGTCTTGATTATTTTGTCTAGCTTGACTAGCTTTAGTACTAAAAATCGCCTCAATAATAGAGGCGAACTCAAAGTTACTCATCTGAATGATAATATTAATAAAGTTAGTCATTCCCTTGAGGAGTCTATACTTAGTGAGCCTGAAAAAAAGAAAGTAAAAAAACAAAGAAAAGTCGCAAAGAAAAAATTGAAGACATCTAAATCCCCTAAAAAAAGAGTTTTCTTGATTGACTTCAAAGGAGATATCAAGGCCTCAGCGGCTTCATCGCTTAGGGAAGAGGTTACTGCAATATTAGGTCAGGCTAGAAAAAATGACGAAGTGGTCGTTAGGTTAGAAAGTTCAGGTGGTATGGTTCATAGCTATGGTTTTGCATCAAGCCAACTCAATAGAATAAAAAAGAAAAATATATATTTGACTGTTTGTGTGGATAAGGTTGCAGCAAGTGGGGGCTATATGATGGCTTGTGTTGCAAACAAAATTTTGTGCGCACCTTTTTCTTTTATTGGATCAATAGGCGTCGTTGCTCAGTTACCCAATTTTAATCGTTTATTGAAAAAACATGATATTGATATTGAGCTGCATACTGCTGGTTCACATAAGAGAACATTAACGATGTTTGGGGAAAATACACAAGAAGATAGAGACAAATTTACTGATGACTTAGATAGCACTCACAGGCTTTTTAAAAACTTTGTATCTGAACATAGGCCAAGTGTCGAGATAAATACTATAGCTACAGGTGAGGTATGGCTAGGTACTGAGGCTATCACTAAAGGCCTTGTTGATGAACTGTTAACGAGCGATGAATATCTCCTTGATAAAACAACGGATACAGATGTATACAAAGTGGCTTATGCTACGCATAAAACTTTATCAGAAAAAATAGGATTTGCTACAGAAGCGAGTATTGATAGATTATTTAAAAGATGGTGGAGTAGAGTTTTCTCAAAAGACACTAATCTACCTAGTTAATTAATTGATGGCTACCAGACTAAGGTGTATAGGCCAAAAACAGCTAATGTTAATTTTTAGGTCAGGTTCAAGACATACTTCATGAAAATATATCAGATCATTGAAAGAAAATTAAAAGATTCTTTATCTCCAATTGTTTTGGAGATTGATAACGAGAGCTATAAGCACGCTGTTCCGAGGGACTCAGAGACACACTTCAAGTTATTAGTAGTAAGTGCTTCATTTGAGAAAAAATCATTGGTTAAACGGCATCAGTTAATTTATGAATTACTCGCATATGAGCTAAAGAACGGTTTGCATGCATTAGCGTTACATACATATACACCCGATGAGTGGGGTTCAGGTTCTAATATCTCAGAATCTCCAAATTGTATTGGTGGAGATCGATAAAATTTAATTTTTGTTAAGATACTAGGAGACGTTATATGCTTTTTGTGAAAGAAAAAAAAATTCAATATTCAAATTTCTTATTTTTTGTCATTCTTTTGTCCTTAACGGGTATGGCTCAAAGTAGTAATTCACAACAAGACATCTCCCCGAAACTCTATATTATTTCACCAGCTGATGGATCCACACAGAAAAATCCTGTAAAAATAGTTTTTGGTCTTTCAGGGATGGGTGTTGCACCTGCAGGTATTGAAATGGCAAACACTGGACACCATCATTTACTTATCGATCTTGATATTTTACCAGATAAGAATTTACCTATTCCTAGTGATGAAAAGCATCGTCATTTTGGGGCGGGTCAAACTGAAACATCGATAAATTTTACTCCAGGAATACATACTTTACAGCTGATGCTTGGTGATCATTATCATATGCAGTATGAACAAGCTGTCATATCAAAAAAAATAACCATCAACGTTGAGTAGAAAATATTCCAAAAAAATAAAACTAGACTTAAAGTATTCGCTCAACAGCTAATTTTAGGTGGTTTAATGTTCTTTGAATATTGTGGAGTTTGTCTAGTCCAAATAACCCAATTCTGAATGTCTGAAAATTTTCGCCTTCATCACACATTAGGGGGATTCCTGCAGCTACCTGAATCCCTTCCTTCATAAATCTGCTTCCATTTTGTATATCCTTGTCATCCGTATAGCAGACAATAACGGTTGGAGCCTTAAATCCTTCAGCAGCAACACTCTTGAAGCCCTTTGATTCGAGCATTTTTCTTACTTGATCCCCCAGCTCTTGTTGCTCGAGCCTAACCTTTTCAAATCCGTATGCCTCGGTCTCTTTCATGGCACTATCAAACTTTAGTAGCGCATCAGTAGGCATAGTTGAGTGGTATGCATGACTGCCATTTTCATAGGCCTCCATAATCTGAAGCCATTTATTTAGATCGCATGAAAAGCTAGAACTTTTTGTTTTATCAATTAGATTTCTTGCAGCAGAACTAAGCATCACAAGAGCACTACAAGGTGATGCGCTCCAGCCTTTTTGGGGCGCACTTATAAGGACGTCAATACCAAGTTTTTCCATGTCCACCCATAAAGCACCAGAAGCGATACAATCTAGAACAAAAAGTCCACCAGCCTTATGAACAGCCCGAGCCACTGCTGATATATACTCATCTGGAAGCATCATACCAGCTGATGTTTCAACATGAGGAGCGAAAACTACATCAGGTTTTTGCATTTCGATTTGCTTCAAAACTTCATCTATTGATGCAGGCTCCATTGGAGATTGATGACCGTAATCTTCTTTAGATGAGTTCATTGTTTTTGCTTTCATTACAGAAATTGTTGAAGTAATTTCTCCCATTTCGATAATTTGGCTCCAACGATAACTAAACCAACCATTTCTTAGAACTAGACACTTTTTGTTAGATGCAAACTGTCTAGCTACAGCCTCCATACCGAAAGTCCCACCTCCAGGGACTACAATTACTGACTCTGCCCTGTAAACTTTTTTTAGGGTATTAGATATATTTATCATCACGTCTCTGAAAGACTGAGACATATGGTTAAGGGATCGATCAGAAAAAACAACTGAATATTCTAATAAACCATTTGGATCTGTTTCAGGTAGTAAGCTAGCCATAATTAACCTCTATTATAAATCTGTTTAATCTTTTATAAGGGATTAAGTAATTTAATTTTTTAATTCTTTATCAGATATTCTTCATATGAGCCATGGAAATGTATAATTTTTTTATCTTTTATCTCAATTATATGGTTTGCTAGCGACGAAACAAACTCCCTATCATGGCTTACAAAAATTAACGTCCCGTCGTAATTATCTAAAGCTAAATTAAGTGACTCAATTGCTTCCATATCAAGATGATTTGTTGGCTCATCCATAATTAGGACATTGGGGTCCATCATCATCAACTTTCCAAATAAAAGTCTATTTTTTTCTCCACCAGAGCAAACTTTTACAAGTTTTTTAAAGTCGTCAGTAGAAAAAAGTAAGCGGCCTAATGTGGCTCTTACAATTTGATCATCATGACTTGGTTTTCTCCACTGACTCATCCAGTTAAATAAATCTAAATTGTTATCAAACTCTAGATTACTGTCTTGGGGGCAGTATCCAAGACTTGCATTTTCTGACCATTTTATACTACCGCTTGTTGGATGAATTTCTCCTATAAGTGATTTAAGAAAGGTTGTTTTTCCAGCACCATTTTCTCCTATGATAGCTAAACGTGATCCTGCATCTAAAATAAGAGATCCATTTTCAAACAACAGCTCATCATACGAATGGGAGAGGCTTTCAATTATGAGGGACTGCCTGTGAAGCTTTTTATCTTGTTTAAACCTAATGAAGGGTGAAACTCTACTTGAGGCTTTAATTTCATCTAATTGTATCTTTGTTATTTGTTTGGCTCTAGAAGTGGCTTGTTTTGCCTTAGACGCGTTAGCTGAAAAGCGACTGACAAACTGTTGAAGATCAGCAATTTGAGCAGATTTTTTTGCATTTTCCGAGTAAAGAAGCTCTCTAGCTTGGGTCGATGCTAGCATGAAATCATCGTAATTTCCGGGATAAACTCTTAACTCACCATAATCAATATCTGCTATATGAGTACACACAGCATTTAGAAAATGACGGTCATGCGAAACTATAATCATAGTGCTTTTTCTTTCATTAAGAAGCGTTTCAAGCCATCTAATAGTGGCTATATCAAGATTATTAGTTGGCTCATCTAATAATAAAATATCGGGGTCTGAAAAAATTGCTTGTGCAAGCAAAACTCTGAGTTTCCATCCGGGTGGTATCTCAGACATTTCGCAAAAATGTAGCTCTTCCTCTATACCTGCACCTATAAGTATTTCTCCTGCTCGGCTTTCAGCGCTATATCCATCTAGTTCTGCAAAACGAATTTCTAGATCTGCTACCTTCATTCCATCTGCTTCTGACATTTCTGGAAGAGAATATATACGCTCCCGTTCAAGTTTTACCAACCATAATTCTGTATAACCCATTATTACTGTATTTATAGCAGTATGACTCTCAAAGGCGAACTGATTCTGATTTAGAACACCTACGCGCTCATTGGGGCTGAGAGAAATATTACCGGCAGTTGGCTGAATGCTTCCATCTAGTATTTTCATTAGAGTAGATTTGCCTGAACCATTCGCTCCAATTAACCCATAACGGTTACCATGACCAAATTTCACGGAGATATTCTCAAATAGCGGTTTAGAACCAAATTGCATAGTTATATTAGCAGCAGTAATCAATTGAGCACCTTATGTTGGGTAGCAGTTAAACGCAGGATTCTTATTTAGACATCATGGGAACAGCACTATAGGGAATTGTTTTGATCTGGTCGAGTTAAATTAAGCTCGAGAGATTTTTTATTCAGCCTCTTTAACTCTGGCAAGACGTGCCTCTTCTTCTTTGATAGCAGCTTTTATTTCGAGCATTACTATATCTACATTTGCAGGTCCAGTAGACTCCTCATACGCACCAGTTAAAGAAATATCTGGTTTCAAATTACCCTCTATATAAAGACTCCATATTTCATCTCCATATCTAGTATTGATGAGTTCTGGTGCAAAATTTGAAAAATATTGAGTTATGTTATCCACATCTCTTTTTAGCATTATTTCAGCGTTATTGTTTGAGGAGGCATCAACTGCTTGCGGTAAGTCAATAACAACCAATCCATCTGCTCCAGCTAGAACATTAAACTCTGATAGATCTCCATGAATAATACCTGCACAAAGCATGTATACTATATATCTTATAAGTATAGTATGTTCAAAAAGAGCAGTTTCTTTTGACATAGATATATCAGCAAGTCTAGGGGCAACATGACCTTGCTTGTTCGTTATTAGCTCCATCAGCAAGATGCCATCGAAATAACCAAAAGTTTCAGGCACCCTAACTCCGCATTCTCTAACTCGACAAAGTGCCAATAATTCTGCATTTTGCCAGGTTTCCTCTTGTTGTTGTTTTCCGTACTTTGAACCTTTTTGGATTGCTCTAGCACGACGGCTATTTTTTATTTTTCTTCCTTCTTGGTACTGAGCAGATTTTTTGAAACTTCGTTTGTTTGCTTCTTTGTAAACTTTTGCACATCTTATCTTCGTCCCACATCTTACGACATATAAAGAAGCCTCTTTCCCACTCATAATAGATTGAATAACTTCACTTATCAGTCCATCTTCTATTAATGGTTTAATCAATTTTGGTATTTTCATATAAAGCTACACAAACAAATTTTCAAAATTTTTATTATTATAGCGATAAAGGGGCAGGGTAGTTAGACTTACTTAAAATGATGGAGGTGAAATTTCTTTAAATGCGGCAAGAGCTTCTTCGCGTGATACTTTTAGATCAACTATGGGCCTAGGGTAAGTTTGACCAAGAATAACTTTTGCTTCTTTTAAAATCGATTCCGGGGCATCCCATGGATTAGATAGATATGCATTGGGCAATAAAGATATTTCAGGAATATAGTGCCTAATATATTCTCCGTCTGTATCAAATTTTTGGCCCTGCACCACTGGGTTAAATATTCTAAAATAAGGGGCAGCATCTGAACCACTGCCACTTACCCATTGCCAGCCTGCACTATTATTTGCAAGATCAGCATCTATTAGAGTATCCCAAAACCAGCGCTCACCATAGTTCCAATGGATACGAAGGTTTTTCACTAAAAATGACCCTACGACCATTCTAGACCGATTATGCATATAGCCGGTCTCCCATAGTTCACGCATACCCGCATCAACCATTGGTATACCAGTCTGCCCCTTTTTCCATGCTTCTAAATGTTTGTCGTTAACAGCCCATGGAAATTTATCAAATTTAGATTGTAGGTTTTTTGTCGGCAAATCAGGATGATAAAAAAGTTGATTATAAGAAAATTCTCGCCAACCAAGCTCACTACAAAAATGATCGGTATTTTCGTCATTTTTTTCATTACGAATCCTGACCCAAACCTGATTGGGTGATATTTCTCCAAAATGGAGATGTGGGGAAATTCTCGAAACGTAGGGCTTAGAGGGTATATTTCTACCCTTTTTATATTGCGATAAATTTTTTTTTATAAAGTTATCTAGACATAGAGATGCACCTTGTTCTCCAATTAACCAATGTTTCCCTAACTTTTTATGCCATGGGTAACCACACAGAAGGTCTAAATTTTGAAGCTGCATAGATTTTTCTGAATCAAAGATATACTGTTGATTTTGTGGTGCTAGCAAGGGCTTGCGTGGTTGATCTGCCTGCAAGCACCCCTTTTTATAAAAAGGGGTGAATACCCCATATGGCTTATCAAAACTATTCTTGATATCCCATGGCTCCCAGAGCAAAGAGCCATTGTAGCTAGCTGTTTTTACGTTCTGCATATCAAGATACTTTTTTATTTTTTTATCGCGATTGATTCTCCATGGTTCGTAGCAACGATTCCAGTAAACAGCATCAACATTTAGCCGTAAAATAATATCTTTAAGTATATCGATAGGGTTGCCCTTATATATTGATAGTTTGCCATCAAGAGAGTTGTTTAGTGATCTAAGTGATGATTCAAGCCACCATTTGCTAGCAGCTCCCATGCCAAAATTATCAGCATTTTCGTCATCAAGAATAAATATTGGAAGCACATTTTTGTGCTGTGTAGCTGCGATTAATGCAGGATTATCTGAAAGCCGTAAATCCTGACGAAACCAGTGTATTGCGATATCATCCATACTTTTAACATTATTTTTTTGAGTTAATATTTTCACGAAAATGACGAATCTTAGCTATAGACTTTAATAGTAATGAATCTTGATGAGGATCACCATAATGAAACAACATAGTCGCTCTTGTGTATTCTGATTTTAGAGGAAGATTGGCATGTAGTGTTCTATAACCATAAAAAAAATAAATATTACCTTCCTTGAATTCTATAATATGTTTGTTAATATTTTTTAATGCTATCAAAGATATTATCTTTTGAGTAAAAATATTTTGCATTAATATTTTTTCTAAGAAGTTAAGTAGAACATTATTTCTTAATCTTCTTAAATTCTTGAATGCTAGAAAGTGACCAGATTCTTCAGGGGATCCCTTTGGAATAACTAGAGGTATCAAAATAGTGATTATAGTCGCATCATAATGAAATTTTAATGATTGTGAATTTGTTTTTCCCCCTGCTACCACTCTTAGTACATTCAATATTTCAGATTTAGAATACTTATTTTTAGATCCTAATTTTGCTAATTTAAAAAGAAATCCTTTTAGATTTTTACTTTTATCTAAGAGATTAAATTTAGATTTAATATTTTTATAAGGATTAATTAGTGAAAAATATCTTTGACCTTTTTCATTTATAAGCGTCTCAATTTCATATTTGAACTCAGTTAAAGTTTTTTTATCTAGCGCTCCATCAAGACAATAAAATCCTTCGGTTATTAGATCTTGTGTAATTTCATTAAGTAAGGCTTCAGAGGGCTTTACTGAAATTACATCTTCTAACAAATTTTGATATTTTTTGTTCATTCGCACTTTATTACCAATTAAAATAATTTTTAAATGAGAGTAATTAATTCTCCACTAAGTATTATAGAGCTTATAGCTGTTGGTGAAGAAACCTCTCGCAAACCTTTTTTATAACAACCCCCCTAGATGATGAGGAGTTATGATCAGAAGGGTATGTCCATTCTTTGTCATGGTTGCTCTCAGAGATACCTTTACCTTGACCCATTTGCCTCTTAAAAAAAACCCAACTTAAACCTCTCTCTCTGGAGTGTTTGCAATCCACTTGATAATGGACAACTACAGATAGGTCGCCAAAAACTGGTTTTTTATAATCTGTTAATGAAAAGTAATAAACAAAATTTTTAATTTTTTCGATCTTGTCAGGGTCTATATAAATAATGTTACCACTGCTACTACTTTCAATTACTTTATCCCATCCACCATATGAAAAAGATGGAAATATGATAATAATAAAAGTCGCGATTAACGAAATATTTTTTTTCATTGTAAAAGTATAAAAGAATAAGTTTGTGATAGGAAATAGGTATTCAGCTAAGCTAAACCAAAGGATAGAATTGCTTACCCTTAGATATAAATATACAATCTTTATTATACCCCTATGGGGTATAATAAATTTGATTTAAATTAGAAGAGAAAATTATGGCAGATTGTTGTGAATCAAAATATCCAGATTATAGGGAACATATTCCAAGATTGAATAAAGCTGTAGGCCAGATTAATGGCATAAAAAAAATGATCGAGGAAGGCAGGTATTGCCCTGAAATTATCACGCAATTAAGGGCAGTGAGTTCAGCTTGTCAATCTCTCGAAATAATTATGCTTCAAAAGCACCTCGAGTCTTGTGTTATAGACGCCTTTCAGTCAAATGACAAGAATGCTCAGAAAGAAAAAATTCGAGAGCTAACAAGTTTATACAAGGGGAAAAGTGCTTTGTATGTTGGTGATGAAAAATATGAATAAATTGTATTTCATGTTTATTTTTTTGTTAGCAGCACACCAATCTATTATTCATGCAGCACCGATGAATTTTAAGGGGTCTACAACCAGTATGACTCAAGTGAGTAAAGATTATATTAGTATTGAGTCCAGCTATGCTTTATCCATTAAGGAGTCGTTTGGTGCAAAGACTATCAAGGCTAAGGGTAACGGCTATGAAACAACATCAGGAGAAATATTTTATCTAAGAAAATTAATGAGAAAAAATACTATTAAATCGCAGTTAAATTTATGGTTATTTACTAGAGCAGGTTTTATAGATATAAAGAAAAATAAGATAAAAGAACATCATGTCTATTTAAGCCCAACCTTGCAGTTTGATTATGAGACTAAAAGAGTATACGGAATGTTTTCTCATCAGGTCTTAAGAGCTGGTCATGAGAATTTTGATACAACTAAAATTGAAGGCGGCTTCTCGTTCTATGAAGCAGGGTATACTGAAATTCAACCCTGGTTCATATTAAAAACTAAAAACATCAATAGTCTAAACAACGAAATTAAATATACTCCTTCACTTAGATTTATTAATAAATCCATATTTATGGATGCTGGAATATCGACAGATGGAGATGCATCCTTTCATTTCATGTATACATTTTAGAGGGGCAAAAAAATGAAAAAAATAATATTATTAATAGCAATAATGTCTTCAGGTGGACATAGCTATGCATTGACTCAAAAAATTGAAGTACTTGGTATGGTCTGTGCTTTTTGTGCACAAGGTTTAGAGAAGAACTTTAGGGCGAAGGATGACGTTGATGATGTTTTTGTTAGTCTAGAAAACTATTTTGTAGCAATAGAATCAGAAGATGGAATTGATAATAAATTTATTACGAAAGTTATTAATGATGCAGGTTACGATGTTCGAAAAATAGAAATTTTTCCAGGCACTATGAGTCAAATCAGGATTGAGAATGAAAAATAAGCTAGTAGACTACCTATCTTTATTTGCTAGTAGCGGAACTATTATTTGTTGTGCGTTACCTACGTTGCTAGTTTCGATTGGTGCGGGGGCAACACTAAGCTCTCTTATTTCAATATTTCCACAACTAGTTGTCATTTCAATTTATAAGGCTCAGATATTTTTTGGTGCTTTTACGATGCTTGTAGTGTCTGGAATACTTCAATATCGGGCAAGAAATCTACCTTGCCCTATTGATGAAAAAAAAGCGGCTGCATGCTCAAAAGCAAAAAGACTATCGTTATTTATTTATTTCACTTCAGTAGGACTTTTTGTTATCGGGCTTGCTTTTGCTTATCTCATCCCATCTTTGATGTAAGTGAGGCTCTGAAAGCCCCATATATAATGGCGGAGAGACAGGGAGACGATAACATATGGACTTAAGTTATTGAAACTTATGTATTCTCAACCTTTCAGAGCATTCTACTTACATTTTTACTCACATTTTAAGCAACTAGTGGTTATTGTGTAAAAAATGGAAAGTTTTAAGAATAAAGATAGGATTAGAACCAGGCACATTATTATATCGGTGATTTAACGTTAGTAGACGGCTCTCCTGAAAGACAATACGTGCCCTCTGAGAACGGAAAAGAAGCAAGTGCAGTGAACATGCTTTTAAAATTGATAAGCCTGTTGAGAAAAACCTATTTGAATTTCTCAGTAACACTTAGTAGCATGGTCTTTTCTAAAAACTTAATGGGACTTATATCATGTTTGATAAAATAAAAAATAAGTCAAAAGATTTAAATGATTCTATTAAGGAAAAAGTAGGGGAGTTGGGTGGTAAAGCTACGTCACTTTTAGGTGATGGATTATCTGAAATTAACGGACTCAAACCTGTATTGGAAAAATCAGGATTTATCATAGGCGACGTTTTTTTTGGCTTATCATTACCACCTAAAATCGGTATCATTGTTGAACAAAAAGCTGGTGGAGTCAAAAACCTTGATAATCTCTCTGATAATGAAAACTTATCTAAGCTTCAGTCAGCAATAATTTCCTCTATACAAAAAGTTTATAAAATGAATGAGATGGTAGAAAACCATGATCACACCATTGGTCAGATTGAAATTGAAATGGGGCTACCACCAGGTATTAAGGTGCATTTAAATTCTAAAGAATCAAGGGCATTTGCTTCTTAAATAAAACTTCTAAATGTAGCCTAAATTAACCCCACGGAGGGTATCGTGTTCTACGAAAAAAGACATTGCTGCCTGGTTTAGTAATAAAAAAATTTGTTGGTATATCTGTCGGTATCTAGAATAGATTTATACTATTTTATCATATAAAATAACAGTTTAGTCTTACTATTCGAGTTTGGCTGCGGGCATCATTTCACTAAAAAGCATTAATAAAACATGTTAAAAATAGTCAATATCTCAAAATCATTTGAAGACGGTACGGCACAACAAAAAATACTAGATCAACTCTCGTTTGTGATTGAAGCGGGTAAAAGTGTCAGTATTCGAGGGGCATCTGGATCGGGAAAATCGACTCTGTTGCATCTGCTGGCTGCCCTAGATAAACCAAATGAGGGTCAAATACTGCTTGACGGAGTACTAAGGTCAGACACAACCAACAATATAACTAACGATATAACTGCATTTTCGGAGTCACAAGCCGATAATTACAGGATGTCGAAAATTGGCATAGTGTTTCAACGATATAATTTGATAGACGTGGTATCGGTGCTCGATAACATTTATTTGCCAGCCAGACTCAATGCTATTAACAGCCGCCCAGTCGATGTAGGCTACATCAATACTATGATCGAGGCTCTGGGTGTCTCAAAGCATATCAACAAACTACCCAATCAGCTCTCGGGAGGCGAACAGCAGCGAGTTGCGATTGCCAGAGCGTTAGCGCATAAGCCTAAATTACTGTTAGCTGACGAACCTACCGGTAACCTAGATAACAAAAACTCAGACATTGTTAGCCGCCTATTGATAGATACCTGCGCACAACTTAAAACAACACTAGTATTAGTTACCCATAGCGAAAGAGTCGCTAAACTAACCGATCAACAAGTCTTTTTGAGTGAGGGTCGTTTAGTGCGCGAGGTGAGTTAAACCCATTTTGATAAAAATCACACTTTTTTTTAAATTACTGTTGAGTAGCTACAAATCCACAAAATTTAGTGTGTTGATGCTTATCGCATCGCTTTTAATTGCTGCTTGTGGCTTATCTACCGTATTAATCGTTAATGCTAGCGCCAAACAAAGCTACGCCAATAACAGTACTTTTTTGATAAGCAATGTTAAATATCAAGTTATCCCTAAAAATGCCCAAGCCATACTTGCCAAAAGCGATTACGCATATTTGCGCAGGCTCGGCTTTAGCCAACTTATCGCTGTCGCACAAATGTCAACTCATATCTATGCCGAGCAACAGACGCAGAAACAGCTAGAGCAACAAAAAGTCTCTATGCGTCGAATAGACATTACGGGCATCGATACCATCGCGCTAATGCCTTTAATAAGCAGTGGCGTCAAGAGCGCAGGTCTTTCATCACGCCAAAGTGATCAAACCGCAATACTCACTGCTATTCCTTTTTCTATGCCTGCCGGTATTGTCCACCCCTCCCTGCTAGCGCAACTGATCGCCAATAGTGATGCATCCATTTTTGACAAGACATTAAATAATTTTTCAATTCCTTTTAATGACGGCAATGATACTGCTAACGGCAGTAATAACAATGCCGATGTTGAGACGCCAGCGTCAATAAAAACAATCGCTTTACCCAAACTCGTTGTACTTAAAGACCCCAGTTTAGGCAATGACATGGTGACCGACATTGGCGAATTCTATCGCTTGTTTCCTGGTAGCAATTTAACGAGTTTACTGTTGGTCAGCGCAAAGGCGGGGCCAGAACTCGATGGACTCGTCAAGGATCTTAGCGCCGTTTTACCTACACATTTACAGCTGGTTTCTTTGAGTGATGGTGCACCTCAAGGCGAGCTCACTAATAGTTTTCACATGAACTTATTGGCCATGGCTTTATTGATGTTTGTCGTGTGCTTATTCATTGTCATCAACGCTGTCAATTTACTCATCAACGCACGCATGCCTTGGTTTAAGATTTGTCGTCAACTAGGCTTCCCTCGCTACGTTATTTTTGTCAGCCAAATTATAGAAATTGTATTAATTACTTTTGTGTCCGTCTGCGCAGGTATTTATTTAAGTATTCATTTATCTAATATCGTTGCACCAACGGTGCAGGCCACGCTCGAGGGTTTATATGGCGTAGAAATTGGGTTTGGCAACACCT
>Ga0209634_1000046_pt1 | contig 126252 bp, 112 predicted proteins | sample LinPmetageLP40_FD_184043 | JGI IMG/M metagenome (GOLD analysis project Ga0209634, IMG submission 184043) | Marine viral communities from the Pacific Ocean - LP-40 (SPAdes) (version 2) | ecosystem: Environmental > Aquatic > Marine > Oceanic | place: Pacific Ocean | collected 2010-08-26
ATGGATATCGCTGGTGATCGTTGACAACACCACACTGCGTGCAGCTTCAGCTGTACCATCAACCGAGACAGCTACTACATCCCCGCTGAGCTTAAGACCCGGTCCCAGCAGATTAATGTTCTCAGTGCTTACAAAGGTGAGGGTTGCCGACACACTACCGCCATGGATATTGACCGTATCGTTATCCCCATCACCTTTTAAATCAATAGCCCCCATGAGCTGAGAGCCTTTGAGTAAATTAAGCGTTAGGCTGTCACTAGTGTTACCGCGCACGGCGTAGTTTGTACCGGTAATATGGCCACTGTTATTGATGGTGGCGTCATCGCCCCTTGAATCAATGCCGTCATCGGCCCCAGTAATGTTCCCACTGTTAGTGATGATGGCGTCATCGCCGATTGCATGAATGCCGTCATTGGTCGTACTAGTAATATTCCCACTGTTGGTGATGACGGCGTTGTGGGAGGGAGAGCCTAAAAAAATGCCGACATCGGTCGCATTAATGTTCCCACTGTTGGTGATGATGGCGTTGGTGGAGTTAGTGTTGAATACACGAATACCGACATCGTCCGCATTAATGGTCCCACTGTTAGTGATGATGGTGTTGGTGCCTTGTGAAACAATGCCGTCACTGGATTCGCCATTCGCATTAATGGTCCCGCTGTTGGTGACGGTGCTGCTATCAGTGCCAGTAACGCTAATTGCATCAACGGTGGTAGTCAACGTACCTCCCGCCTCAATAATCCCAGTATTATCAGGATCACCATTAAGTACCCCTTGGGTAGTCTCAGTTTGGCCATCTACGATAATGAAATCAGCAGCAAAAGTCGGTGTTGCCAGCATCAGTGCTATGGCAATCACCAGTGAACGTGTAAGGGTGTGGGGCACAGCATGCCCAAGACGGAACGTAGACAAGATGTCTCTCCTTAGTTGCAGTAAGTTGCTCTAAGGGGAGACAAAGGCACTCTATCAAAATAAGACAGATGCTCTATTAGGCCCTAAAGGGTAATTAATGATTGAATTTTAAAGGGTACATAAAGATCAATATAATGATTCTTAAGAATACAATCTATTCTCGAAAAGCATATATTATTGCAGTATGTGTTGTTGTTGGGCGGGGGGTCTAAATCTTGTTGCTACATATAATAGTACCCGCCCAATCTTTTAAAAGCTGGATTTGAAAATACTTCCTATAATAGTTATTGCGTAAAAAAAATAAATTCTCAAAAAGATTTACATTAAATTAACTTTAATAAGGATATAAATTATAAAAGTCAAAGGAGAGTAGGGTCTATATTCACTAACCCTTGTATTGATTGGCGTCCCGGAGAGGATTCGAACCTCTGACCTGCCCCTTAGGAGGGGGCCGCGCTATCCAGCTGTGCCACCGGGACGTGATTTGTAAGTTATACTAAATCCATTAAATACAACACATATAGCTACTATTCTTACTACTTTATGTTACTTGCTTGTAAATACAGCACCCCTGAAATTTTTTTTCTGTGGGTGAAGTATGGATCATCAAACACAGCTAAAATTCTACTACCTTTTTGTTCATCCATATAGTTTTAAAAACTTTTATATCTTGAAAATTTCTGGGAAATTGATGAGGGGGCGTAGATGCTAATGTGGTCTGGGAAAAAGTATCAAAAGCAAATAAGACTTTTAAGAAGATAACAGCACTTGGCGATTATATTGAAGAGGAAAAAGAATGATCGTCCTTCATTTTTTGAGACCAAAAAATAATTTTTGTAGGTAGAATGAATAAAAAATAACTTAACTCTTTTTTCTTAATAACAAATCTCGAGCTAGATTCAATTTTGTTGCCATATAGTTATTTCCACCTCTATCAGGATGGAATTTTTGGATAAGCTCTCTGTGAGCTTGAATAATCTCTTCGTCGCTTGGCTCTGGCTCTAAACCAAGTATTTCTAATGCCTCGGTTTGAGTTAACTCATTGTTATTTTCTGATGAGAAGATCTTACCTGCTCTAGTACCTCGTGATCTTAACCACATTTGAATAAGCGGAATGCTTTTCCATAGGAATAAAAAAAGAAATTTCACGATAGGTATTAAGGCTGCCCCAGCAGCTATGATCCATGAAACTCGTCCTGATAAGGCCAAACCAATACTAATTATTATCAGAAAATAAAAGATACTCTTAAATAGTGATTTTTTTCTTTCTATTGAGTTAAATTTGTTTTTCTTAATCCGGTAAATATAGCCTGCTATAAAGATAACTGTGAATACTAAAAATAAACCCATACTATTTTTCTCAGCTCATCACTCAATACAATGACAATAGCTTGAGATTCATGAATTGTCGATAGTTGATCTCGCCTTAAAAGTTTTATTTATCGAAAGAGAATATGTTGTTAAAATATTGCTTAGTATTTAGCTGCTAAATCTTGAGGCAAACCTCATGACAAGGAAAATTTATGACTGAGTCTAACCCGAATGTAGTTGTTCTTTCTTTGTATCGCTTTTCAAAATTCCCAGATTTTAAATTATTTCGTATACCTCTTTACGATTTGATGGTTGCTGAATCAGTTTTGGGTACTTTTTTATTAGCACCGGAAGGTATCAATGGAACAATTGCTGGCCCAAGAGGTGGTGTTGACGCAGTTATAAGATGGCTAGAAAAAGATGACCGATTTTTAAGTTTAGAAATAAAAGAATCCTATGTTGACGTGCAACCTTTTCACAGAACAAAAGTTAAATTAAAAAAAGAAATAGTAACAATGGGTATTGAAGACATAGACCCAAATGATCTTGTAGGAACATATGTTGAACCTAGTGATTGGAATAGATTGATTCAAGACCCTGAAGTTCTAGTCTTAGACACTAGAAATACGTACGAGACTAAAATTGGCACATTTAAAAATTCAGTTAACCTTGAAACAGAAAATTTTCGTGATTTTCCTAGTAAAGTCTCACAAATCTTAAACTCAAAAAACCAGAAAAAAATCGCAATGTTTTGTACTGGAGGTATTAGATGCGAGAAATCAACAGCTTACTTAAAAAAGCAGGGTTTTGAAGAAGTTTTTCACTTAAAGGGAGGGATTCTAAACTATCTTGAGAAGGTCCCTGAAAGCAGTTCTACCTGGAGGGGTGAATGCTTCGTATTTGATAATAGAGTTACGGTAAATCATGATTTAGAGAAAGGCTGCTATGATCAATGTCATGCATGTCGTATGCCTATAACAGACGAAGAAAAAAACCATAAGAACTACAAAAAAGGCATCAGTTGCCATTATTGCCTCGGCCAGCATAGCAGCAAACAAATAAAACGTTATGCAGATAGAGAAGAACAGGTCAGCCTGGCTGAAAAAAGAGGGGAGGCCCATCTTGGCTCCTCAATAGAATTACAAATATCTAATCGCAGGCAGAAAAAAATAGAATTCAAAAACAAGCAACGCAGTATAGATAAGAAGTAAATTTTAATATTTAAGTGCTTAATATATTGAGCCAGTTAAAAACTAGAAACTAGCCGATAACCCTGATCGGCATAGCCTGTGGCTCAACACTCAGGTCTACCGAAGGTGGCACGAAGTCGGTCAAGTTGATGCCCTGAACGGCGGCTTTGTACTCTTCGATAGTTGGGATACGGCCCAAGATACTAGATAGTACAACCATTGGCGTAGAGGCTAGCAGTGACTCACCTTTTTTCTCGCTAGTATCTTCAACCACACGGCCTTGGAACAAACGAGTAGAGGTAGCTAGTACCGTATCGCCTTTGGCAGCCTTCTCTTGATTACCCATACACAGGTTACAACCCGGGCGCTCTAAGTACATAATATTCTGGTACTGCGTACGAGCAGCGCCTTTAGGATCAGCATCGTCAAATTCGAAACCGGCGTATTTCTGTAGCAGTTCCCAGTCACCTTCGGCCTTCAACTCATCAACGATGTTATAAGTGGGCGGCGCAATAACCAGCGGTACTTTGAAGTTGATCTCGCCTTGAGTTTCAAGATTGCGCAACATCTGGGCGATGATCTGCATGTCGCCTTTATGTACCATACAAGAACCAACAAAGCCCAGGTCAATGGTTTTGTTGCCGCCGTAGTAAGACACTGGGCGAATAGTATCGTGGGTATAGCGCTTAGAGGAATCTTTGTTAGTTACGTCCGGGTCAGCAATCATTGGCTCATCGATTTGGTCCAGATCAACCACTACTTCTGCGTAGTACTTAGCATTATTATCTGGAGCAAGAGCAGGGCTCTCTCCCGACTGGATTTCAGCGATACGCTTATCAGCCAGATCAATAAGGCCTTGCAGCATATCCACATAGTTTTCCATACCCTTATCGATCATGATCCGAATACGACTCTTAGCCAGTTCCAGCGACTTGACCATGGTTTCATCGTTAGAAATACAGATAGAGGCTTTTGCCTTCATCTCTGCAGTCCAGTCGGTAAAGGTGAAAGCTTGATCGGCTAGTAGGGTGCCAATCTGTACTTCGATAATACGACCCTGGAATACGTTCTCGCCATTGAACTGCTTGAGCATCTGCGCCTGAGTGGCGTGCACTACATCGCGGAAGTCCATATGGCTCTTCATATCTCCCTCAAAGGTAACCTTGACAGACTCAGGAATCGGCATAGCTGATTCACCGGTAGCTAATGCGACAGCTACGGTGCCCGAATCTGCGCCGAAAGCAATGCCCTTAGACATACGAGTGTGTGAGTCACCACCGATGATGATGGCACGATCGTCAACAGTGATATCGTTCAATACCTTGTGGATTACGTCAGTCATAGCGTGATAAGCACCCTTAGGATCGCGCGCGGTGATCAGACCGAAATTGTTCATGAACGACATCAGCTTAGGAATGTTGGCTTTTGCCTTACTGTCCCAAACAGAAGCGGTGTGACATCCAGACTGATAAGCACCGTCAACAGTTGGCGAGATCACAGAAGCCGCCATCGCTTCCAGTTCCTGACAAGTCATAGGGCCAGTAGTATCTTGAGAACCGACGATGTTCACCTTAACGCGAACGTCAGAACCGGCGTGCAGCGGGGTATTAGAAGCTACTCCCAGAGCGTTCCTATTGAAGATCTTCTCAACAGCAGTCAGGCCTTGAGCCTCAATAGAAATTTCTTTCGATGGCGCGTAAACTAGAGCGGGCTTAACCCCTAAAACATCAGCTGCAATTGTCTGTAACTTCTTACCGAAAACAACAGCGTAAGAGCCGTTAGCCTTCATGAATTCAACCTTTTGGGGTGTGAACGCAGAAGCAACGTCGGCCAGTTCTGTGTCGCCGTTGTAGAGCTTGCGCTCTTTAGTGTTGATAGTAAGTACAGTACCGGTAGCCACTGAATAAACTTCTTCAAGCACGGCATCACCATTATCATCAAAAACGGTGTTGCCTTTGACGCCTACTTTTTTTACCCAGTTTTTCAGGTCAAGACCGATACCGCCGGTAACGTCAACGGTGGTCAAAAAGATTGGAGAGATTCCGTTGGTGCCGGCAACAACTGGAGCGATGTTGATGAACGGCACGTATGGGCTGGCTTGCTTGCCGGCCCAAAGGGCAACGTTGTTGACGCCGGACATACGTGAAGATCCCACTCCCATGGTGCCTTTCTCAGCGATTAGCATCACTTTAGCGTCCGGGTGCTTCTTCTGCAATTCAACGATTTCCTGCTGGGCTTCGGGGGTCATCATACACTGGCCATGCAGTTCACGGTCAGCACGTGAGTGGGCTTGATTACCTGGAGATAATAAATCAGTGGAGATGTCGCCTTCGCCGGCGATATATGTAACGATTTGAATAGTCTCGTCAATTTCAGGCAGTTTGGTAAAGAACTCGGCTTGTGCGAAGCTCTCTAGGATCTCTTTGGCGATGGCGTTGCCGGCTTTAAAAGCCGCAGTCAAACGATCGGTATCAGCTTCGTACAAAAATACCTGAGTTTTAAGAATGTCAGCGGCTGGTTTTGCAACGACTGCATCATCAGACAGAGCAAGATTGAGCAGAACTTCAATAGAGGGGCCGCCTTTCATGTGTGAGAGCAGTTCGAAGGCAAATTCTTCTGTGATCTCTGCAACGACGGATTCACCCAAAATGATTTCTTTCAGAAATTGTGCTTTCACGCCAGCAGCTCTAGTTGTGCCTGGTAGCACATTGTAAATAAAGAACTTCAGGGAATCTTCGCGTTGCTCATTCCCGGTATCTTTGATTTGGGCAATAATCTCTAAAAGTAAATCAGCACTGTCAATTGGCTTAGGATTTAATCCTAAGCTCTTTTTGCGGGTGGCTATTTCATCTATGTACTCTGAATATAAGCTCATTCAAACCTCTCACGGTAAGCTACATTATTTTTTTATGCACACCAGCTGAAAGTTTGAGTACAGCTGATCACTTAATTTTATTGGGGGGACGCATTCTACTATAAATTACTAGCAAAAGTGTTAAAGATTACCTGTTGATTCGTAAAACTGTTTTTTTTCTTGATGGCACTTTGGCAGATTATTTTATTATATTAATACTTTTAAGTAGCATTTTCTCGAAGAAATAATGGTAAAGTACCAAAGATTTTGAGCGCGTATTTATATACTTATTATACATTGGTTGGGTGCAAAAATCTTAATGAGGACGAAATTTCATGTTATCCGAATATACTAAAGCAGCCATAGATTTTTTACCCTGCGAGACACCAGAAAGTTGGGTTGCTGAAGCGTTAAAGAACCAAGAAAAATTGTTAATTGATCACGCTAATTGTGAAAAAAAGGCTGCAAGTACAGCACTTAGTTTGATATATCGCTATCCAGATAATTACGATTTAGTGAGCAAGATGTCCAGATTAGTTCGTGAAGAAATGAGACATTTTGAGCAAGTTATAAATCTTATGAGGATCCGAGGCATTGAGTACTTTAATATCGATGCTTCTAGGTATGCAGCGGAATTAAGAAAAAAAATAAGAACATATGAGCCAGCTAGGCTTATGGATACTCTTCTCGTAGGAGCTTTTATTGAAGCAAGATCTTGCGAAAGATTCGCAAAATTAGCCCCTTTTCTTGATCAAGACTTAAAGAAGTTTTATTTATCTTTGCTTAAGTCTGAAGGGCGTCATTTTGAAGACTACCTCAAGTTGGCAAGAAAAGTTAAAGATAACTCTTTCGACGATCGCGTTAGGATTATTCGCGAGCAAGAACATTTATTAATAGAATCATCAGACGACGCTTTTTATTTTCATTCAGGACGCCCTCAAAGGCTAAACTGAAGTTTATACACTTTTACCTATAGCTGCTTTTCGATAAAAATAGACTATTTTGCTACTTTTCTTATTATTCTTTAGATGATGAACATATAATGACTACATGCTTACAAAATTAATAATATCTTTGCTGACCTTTTTCACCTCAATGATGAGATTATTTCCAGAAGAAATTGCTCACGACTTAGCTCTTTTATCTCTAAAAATTCTTTATTTGATAGGATTCAAGATTCCACAAAAAAATAATGCTAATAAAATATCATTAAAAGGTATAACTTTTTTTAATAAGCTAGGTCTAGCCGCAGGGCTCGATAAGAACGGAGATTATATTGACCCTTTAGCATCTTTAGGTTTTGGGTTTTTAGAGATAGGAACTGTTACTCCAAGACCGCAAAAGGGCAACCCTAAGCCTAGATTGTTTAGAATAAGCTCTCAAAAAGCTTTAGTAAATAGTCTTGGTTTCAACAATAAGGGAGTCGATCATTTAGTAAAAAATGTTTCAAAAAGAAATTCATCTATTCCTCTTGGTATTAGCATAGGTAAGAATTTTGATACACCTTTGGAAAAAGCGAAATACGATTATCTGGTCTGTTTAGAGAAAGTATTTCCTTATGCTGACTATATAGCAATCAATATTTCTTCTCCGAATACTCAGGGTCTCAGAGACCTTTTTAATAAAGAATACTTTTCCGACTTGATATCTAGTTTAAAATCAAAACAGATTGAACTGTCAAAAAATCATAAGTATGTCCCGCTTTTTTTAAAAATATCTCCTAATATAAATAATGCTCACCTTGAGCAGCTTGTAGAGATTATTTTAAAAAAAAATATAGATGGAATAATCTGTGCTAATACTTCAAATGTACATGAGCATTCTTCAGGAAAGGGAGGAATTAGCGGCAAGCCCTTGTTTGAATTATCGTCTAAAGTTTTGATTAATTTAAGAGCATTAGTTGGAAATGATTTTCCTATAATTGCTTCAGGAGGCGTCATGGACGCTGAGAATTTTCAAACAAAAATAGACAATGGTGCAGATCTTGTTCAGATATACACCGGATTGATTTATAAGGGTCCGTCTTTGGTCGATGAGATTATTAATTCAAACTAATTGCATAAATTTATTTGTTTAATTTTTATATCTTAAATGAAATTAGATCGAGCGTTGCTTCATCTTTAATGCGAATAAACCATCCATATTCTCCCCAATTACCAAGGACTATTCTTTCTCCATGTAAATGCTGGTGCCGTTTTGGTCTGTGAGTATGGCCATGGATCATAATATCTGCACTATATTTTTTCATTACTCGGTCAACTTCAGAAACGGAAACATCCATTATATTTTCTGGTTTATTAGCATTAAATTGTATACTTTTTGAACGCCAGCTCTCAGCCATTTTTTGCCTAGTACCTAAAGGTAGTTTTATTAATAACCAGCGTAAAAAACTACTTCTAGCTATTCGCCTAAATCGTTGGTACTGCTTATCATCCGTACACAGTGTGTCTCCATGTAGTAGTAGTATTTTTTTATTTTTATAGTTTAAAACATGGTGGTCTGGCAAAAGTTTACAGCCAGTTTGCTCTGTGAACGTGGTGCCATATAGAAAATCTCGGTTGCCTTGCATCAAGAATACAGCCACACCCTTGTCTGTAAGTTTTTTTAAGTGCAACACAACTTTTCGTGAGAGAGGTTCTTGGTCATCGTCTCCTATCCAGGCTTCGAATAAGTCACCTAAAATATATAATGATTTAGTGTTAATGGCCTCGTTTTCTAGAAACTTAAAAAATGCCTCACATATTTCAGGGTGAGAAGGAGAGAGATGTGCGTCTGAAATAAGTAGTGAAGACATTTCATTCAATCATTTATTACATCAATTAAAAAAGAGAAAGAAGGGATAAAAATTCCTATTATCTCAATACAGTTATTTATCTGCATAAGCGTCACTTATAGTAATTTTACCTATAATCACGCTATCAATTGGAACATCCGCATGGGGCCCATTATTTTCTGTACTAACAGCTTTTATTTTATTAACTATATCCATGCCATCAGTAACTTTAGCGAATACTGCATATCCCCAACCTTGGGAATTTTTACCTGTATGGTTTAAAAAGCTGTTATCAGCAACGTTGATAAAGAATTGAGAGCTTGCAGAATGAGGTTCATTAGTTCTCGCCATTGCTAGTGTGCCTATATCGTTTGATAGGCCGTTATCAGCCTCATTTTGGATAGTTTCCCGGGTCTCCTTCTGCTTCATATTTTCGTTGAAGCCGCCACCTTGAATCATAAAATTACCAATAACTCTATGGAAAATAGTATTAGTGTAAAAATCATCGCGACAATATTGGAGAAAATTAGCTGAAGATAAAGGAGCTTTTTCGAAATTTAACTCAATCGTTATATCGCCGAAATTAGTATTGATAGTAATCATGTGTGGATTTTTCCTATTGTTATTTTTTTACAAAAATTAATATCGACATAATACTTGGTTTGCCGCAAAATTAAACCTATAAAAACTATTAGCTAAATGCTAAACATTTAACTATTGCTAGATTTTATTGCCTTACTCGTCAAGAGTTGCCTGCCATCCTTGTATTATTCCACATAATATAATTAGTGTTACTCCAACGCATATGTATGTATCAGGTATAAGATGCCAAAAAATCATGTCTACCACTAAAGCCATTAAAATATAACTATATTCAAAAGGAGCTATCACTACTGGCTTAGCCAGCCTAAATGCAGCTATTAAAAACATAAATCCTGCTGCTCCAGCGATTCCCGATACCATCATATTAGTGAACTGTGCTGTGCTTATACTGATCCATTTATCTTGCTCCCAAAAACTAGAAAAAATCAATAAAGGTATAAATTGATAAAAATTTATAGCCCAATCTGAATCAGTTTTCGATAATTTCCGGCCCCATAAAATTAAAACTGCATAAGAAAAAGGAAGACTTAGCAGAGACCAGTAAGCAAAACTGAAACCAGAGACTTCTAATTTTAGCACTAGGCATACACCAATAAAACCAGAGAGAGTTGCTATCCATTGTGCTGCGTTGGACTTTTCTCCTAGAATAAATGGAGATATAGCAGAAATTAGAACAGGTGCTCCAGCTAGCGCAGCGGCAACTGCGCTCAAGGGAAAATTCTTAACTGAAAGGTAGTAACCTATACTGATCACCGCAAAAAAAAGGCCTCTGAGCGCATGCTGACCAGGATTTTTAGTTGCAAGCAGTCTAGTGCGCCCTGTACTGACTATAAAGATTATTAAACAAAGTATTGATGCTATTGTTCTAAACCATACAAGTTGTCCTGTCGGAATACTATCAAATAGTATTTTTAATAGAATGTCTCCAACCAAGAAAGAAACAAGACATAACTGCAGGTATATAATAGCTCGTGCATTTGATTTAATCATAACCTGCTTTCTCGAATTCAATGAGTTCTTATAGAAAAACTTGCGAAACTCTTACTTCAATGGTTTATACAGGACATCCTGAAGGCTATAATTAGTATCTTTAAAAAAACTACATTTCTCAATTATAGAGAATTATCAATTGGAGCCGTCAGTATGACAGACGATAATAAACCGCTCAATTTTATTCAGCAGATAATGAGTAGTGATCTAAAGAAATCTGTTGTTGATAAAATTATCACCAGATTCCCTCCAGAACCAAACGGATATCTTCACATTGGTCACGCTAAATCTATTTGTTTGAATTTTGGTTTAGCGCAGAAATTTGGCGGCGACTGTCATTTGAGATTCGATGATACAAATCCAGATAAAGAGAGTGATGAATATGTTCAAGCAATTATTGAGGATATTCAATGGCTTGGTTTTCAGTGGAAAGGAGATATACGCTATGCCTCTAACTATTTTGATCAATTTTATATCTGGGCTAAAAATTTAGTAACCGATGATAAGGCTTATGTTTGTGAACTAAATGGCGAAGAAATGAGGAAAAATCGTGGCACTTTAACCTCTTCTGGGGTTAACAGCCCTTTTCGTAAACGACCTGTAGATGAAAGCTTAAATCTTCTTGAGGGTATGAAAAATGGTGATTTTGATGAAGGCTCTATGACTTTACGAGCTAAAATCGATATGGCTTCCCCAAACATAAATCTTCGTGATCCAGTAATATATCGAATAAAAAAAATACCTCATCATCGTATAGGCGATAAATGGAATATATATCCAACTTATGATTTCGCCCATTGCCTAGAGGATGCTATAGAGGGCGTTAGTCATTCAATATGCACATTAGAGTTTACTTCTAATAGACCGTTGTATGATTGGTTTATAAACAATTTACCAGTCCCTTATAAGCCGCGACAATTTGAATTTGGACGGCTCAATCTGAATTATAGTGTGACTAGTAAAAGAAAACTTAAGCAGCTCGTTGATGCTAAATATGTCGATGGTTGGAATGATCCTCGTATGCCCACAATTTCTGGCTTGCGTCGTCGAGGCGTCCCACCTATAGCTATTCGTAACTTTTGTGATAGCTTGGCGGTAGCAAAGACAGATGGACTAGTAGATCTTTCTCAGCTCGAATTTTTTATTCGTGATGAGCTTAATAAAAACGCTCCAAGAGCAATGGTTGTTTTGCGCCCCCTAAAAGTTGTTATTACTAATCTTTCGGACAACCACTCGGAAAATCTCAAAGCGCCGTGTCATCATGAGCTGGAATTGGGAGATCGTATGCTTCCGTTTACCAAAGAGATATATATTGACATTAGTGACTTTAAAGAAGAATACAGTAAGAAATTTAAGAAAAAACTCTTTCCAGGCAGGCGGGTAAGATTGCGCCATAGCTATGTAATAGAGGCTGATGATTACCTTAAAAATGAAAAAGGTGAAATTATTCAAGTCAATGCATCACTCCTGCCTGAAACACTAGGAGAAGATCCCTTCGATGGTATTAAACCGAAAGGTGTTGTTCATTGGGTCTCAGCTGATAATTTTGTTGATTGCGAGATATACTTGTACGATCGCTTGTTTAAAGAACCTGTACCAGATGGAGAAGGTAGAAATTTTCTTGAGATGACGGAGTCGGAATCATTGAGAATTATTACAAATTGTAAAGCTGAATCTAGCCTTGCTGATACAAAGATTGGTGATACTTATCAATTCGAAAGAGAGGGTTATTTTTGTAAAGACAACCAGAACCAGAGCTCTAAAAAAATTATTTTTAATCAAACTATAGCGCTTAGATCGAGCTGGCCAGAAGTTATTTCTTAAGGCTTAAACGCTCTGTAAATTATTTTCCAAATGGGCTAGATAAATTAAATTATGGCATTGCAAATATATAACACTTTGACCCGTAAAAAAGAACTCTTTAAGCCGATTAAAGCAGGCAGCATAAGTATGTATGTCTGCGGCATGACTGTTTATGATTTGTGCCATATTGGACATGCGAGAGTACTAGTTTCGTTTGATGTAGTTTCTAGGTACCTGAGATCGCAAGGCTGGAAACTCAAATATGTACGTAATATCACAGATATTGACGACAAAATTTTAATCAGAGCCGATGAAAACAGCGAGCCCTATTCTATTTTGACTGAACGAATGATAACTGCGATGCATCAGGACCAAAAGTTATTGGGAGTTTTACCTCCAGATGGCGAACCGCGAGTCACTGAATATATAAATGAAATTATCACGATGATTGAGACTTTGGTCGCCAAGGGCCATGCATATATTTCAAAAAAAGGCGACGTTTACTATCGCGTAAGTAGTTTTTCTGATTACGGAAAACTAAGTGGACGTAATTCTCAGGACTTGCCTGTATCCGCTCGTATTGAAGCAAACTCAGACAAAGAAGACCAACGTGATTTCACTTTATGGAAAAGAGTCATTATAGGAGATGCAAGCTGGGCTTCACCCTGGGGTCCAGGTAGGCCTGGATGGCATATTGAATGCTCTGCAATGTCAACTTGCTGCTTAGGCGCAACCTTTGATATACACGGGGGTGGGCCTGATTTACCGTTTCCTCATCATGAGAATGAAATAGCCCAAAGTGAAGCTGCGACCGGAAAAAAATATGCCAATTACTGGATGCATGCTGGTGCTGTTAGGGTGGATGACCTAAAGATGTCTAAATCACTTGGCAATTTTTTTACAATTCAGGATGTATTAAAAAAATATCATCCTGAAGTTATTCGATATTTTTTGCTTTCTAGCCATTACCGTAGTCCTATAAATTATTCTGAAGAAAATCTTATTGAAGCCAAAAGTGGTCTTGAGAGATTTTATATAACCCTCAGGCAATTTCCTGATACTAAATCTTCGTCTATTAATAATTTAAAAAATAGTAAGTATTATGGGCTATTTATTAAAGCTATGGATGACGATTTTAATACTAGAGAAGCTTTAGCAGTTATGTATGACTTAGTCCGTCAAATAAATACTTTAATTTCGACTGATAAAACTAAGGCCACCTTGCTACTATCGGAATTAAAGGCTCTTGGGGGAATATTAAAAATTCTAGATTGTGACCCAGAGGAATTTATGCAGCATGGGATTGAGAATGATGAACCGGAGATCCTAACTACTGAAAAAATAGAAACATTGATTTCTGAGAGAGTAGCTGCAAAAAATAACAATGATTTTATAGGAGCTGATCAAATAAGAGCCGATTTACTGTCTCAAGGAATTCTATTAGAAGATTCTCGTGATGGTACATCTTGGCGGAGAATTTAGAGGTAGTTTAATTTTCTTGCAGCATGCTTTTCTCTGCAGAGTCTACCGCTTGGAAAATTAGTGTATTAATTGTCATGGGGCCAACTCCTCCGGGTACAGGTGTTATTGCAGAAACACGACCGTGAAGTGGGCTTAGTTCAATATCACCAATACCACCAGGGTGATATCCAGCATCAATCACTACCGCTTCGTCTTTGATCCAAGCTGCTCTTATGAATTCAGGCTTACCGACAGCGCCTACAACAATATCAGCATTTTCAATAATCTTTGGCAGATTCTTGGTCCGTGAATGACAAATAGTCACGGTGGCATTTGCGTTGAGCATCATCATTGCCATTGGTTTACCTAAAATGGGGCTGCGTCCAACAATTGCTACATGCCGACTTTTAATGCCTATTTTGTAAGCAGACAGTAGTCGCATTATTCCTTGTGGTGTTGCAGATCCATAGGCGCTTTCTCCCATAGACATTCGCCCAAAACCTGAACAGGTGACGCCATCAACATCTTTGTTTAGGACAATACTATCAAAACAAATTCTTTCGTCAATTTGTGGAGGTACCGGATGTTGAAGTAGTATTCCTTGGCAAGCAGGGTTGGTATTTAATGATTGTATTTTTTCAAGCAATATTTTTGTAGTAGTATTTTCAGGCATTTCTACTGCAATCGAGTCCATTCCAACACGCTTGCATGCATTTTGTTTCATGCGAACATAAGTTGCTGAGGCTGGATCTCCGCCTACAAGGATAGTGGCAAGCATTGGAGTTTTCCCCCCGCTTGCCTCTTTTACCTTAGCAACCCTTTGATAAAGTTCCGCTTCAGTTTTCAGGGCGATAGCTTTTCCATCAAGTATTTGGGTCTTCATGAAATTAAGAGCTCCTGAATCAGCAAAATTATTAGATTAAGGTTATCTTCTCATTTCGAGGACCTTCTGTGAAGCTAATATCTCTTGCAATTAATGGCTTTTGATTGACTAGATCACCAGTCGTCAGTATTATGCCCATCTCTCGATTTGAGGGTAAAAATAATATCGGGGATTAGCGCAGTCTGGTAGCGCGCCTGCTTTGGGAGCAGGATGTCGGGGGTTCGAATCCCTCATCCCCGACCATTCTTTTTTGGATAGTTGTTGAGCGCCCTTAGCTCAGCTGGATAGAGCAACGGCCTTCTAAGCCGTAGGTCGCAGGTTCGAATCCTGCAGGGCGCGCCATCCAGCACGAGCAGTTTTGGCAGTGGTGGCTGTAGCTCAGTTGGTAGAGCCCCGGATTGTGATTCCGGTGGTCGCGGGTTCGAGCCCCGTCAGCCACCCCATTTCCTGTATAACTTAATATCTCTAGGCTTGATTTTAACCCTTCTTTGTTTATACACTGCCATTGGTCAATATTTTCATGAGCCTTTGTATAAAATTTAGTTCATGTTTAACACTAATTGGGGTCTTTATGGGTTTATCTGTTCTAATAATTTTTATTTTGTGTGCATTTTATGTACAAAATAGAGGTGTTGTTCAACACAAAAAATTAGTTCGTAAAATAAGTGATCATTCGAATTTATTTGGACCTATAAACTGCTTGTTTTATTGTTTTTCCACAATAAAAAAGTCTGTTTACATTGATGTTGATAATTTTCCTGAATTGAAAGTCCTTGAAGATAACTGGAAGGTAATAAGAGATGAGGCAATCGCACTCAACAATGATACTCATATAAAATCTTCAGAAGAAAAAGATGATTTAGGTTTTAATTCGTTCTTTAAAACTGGATGGAAACGCTTTTATTTAAAATGGTACGGAGCATCGCTTCATTCAGCAAACAAGCTTTGCCCAAAAACTGTAGACCTGATTAATTCTATTTCATCTATTAAGGGAGCTATGTTCGCTATGCTCCCGCCAGGAGCAAGATTAGTAAAACATAGAGATCCTTATGCAGGCTCTTTTCGTTATCATCTAGGCTTAACAACACCAAACTCTGAAGAATGCTTTATTTCTGTAGACGGAAAAAAATATTACTGGAAAGATGGTGAGGCTGTTATGTTTGATGAGACTTTTATTCATTTTGCTGAGAATAAAACAAATACAAATAGAATTGTGTTATTTCTGGATATAAAAAGGCCCACCAAGTTTTTCATAGTTGACTGGATAAATGAAATTTTCTCACGAATCGTTTTGGCAGCCACAACCACTAAAAATATGGATGGCGATAAAATTGGTGGAATTAATCGTTTATTTCCACATATTTTTAAAGTTAGGTTGATCGGAAAAAAAATCAAAAAATTAAATAAAACTCTTTATTACATCCTGCAATATTCAATTTATTTGTTATTAATCTATGCAGTATTTTTTTAATTATGTTTCGGTTTCTCAGGAGAACCATTAATGAATCAGATTATCTTCCAAGGTAACTTTTTAAAGTTAATATTAATTGATGATAACTTTTTAGAGCTAAGCTTTGGCGGAAAAAAGCGCTCAGTTAATGTTTTTAATCAGAAAACGATTGATGAACTTTTGCACGCACTGTCAATCGTTGAAAATCAATCCCATACGAAAGGTCTTATATTTGCAAGCACAAAAAGCGTATTTGTAGCAGGAGCCGATATTGGTGAGCTTAACCATAAATTCAAAAATAATGAAGAGCTTGAGATATTTTTTGGTAAAGCAAATAAGGCATTTAACATAATTGAATCACTTCCCTATCCTTCAGTTGCAGCAATTAATGGCTTTGCTTTAGGAGGTGGGTTCGAGTTATGTCTCGCCTGTGATTTTCGTATTATGTCAAGCGAAGCATCCGTTGGACTTCCAGAGACTAAGCTTGGAATAATACCAGGGTGGGGAGGGACAGTTCGACTACCTCGACTAATAGGACTGGGCAATGCATTGAGTTGGATAATATCTGGTGAGCATAAGAGCCCCCCTCAGGCACTTGCAGATGGGGCAGTAGACGCTGTAGTAAAACCGAAATTATTAAAAGAAGAGTCTTTAGCTGCCCTAAAATCGTCTGCAAATGGAAATTTAAATTATCATGAGCGTCGCAAACAAAAACAAGCGCCATTAACAATTGACAAAACTGAGGAAATTGAAGCTATAGAGTTTTCTAGAGCATTCATTTCTTCAAAAATAGGGGCCAACTATCCTGCACCTTTGGCCGCCTTGGATATGATTTCTAATACTGTAAAAATGTCACGTGATAGCGCCCAAAAACTAGAGTTTGAAACCTTTTGTAAATTAGCACAAACATCTGAATGTCGATCTCTATTAGGTGTATTCGTTAGTGATCAGTATATAAGTTCCATCGCAAAAAAATTTGGGACTAACTCCTCTAAAATAGTTAAGCATGTCACAGTTTTGGGTGCAGGTATTATGGGGGGTGGTATAGCTTACCAAAATTCGTTAAAGGGCTTCCCTGTTTTGATGACAGATATAAGTGATGATTCTTTAGTGATGGGCATGAAAGAAGTAAATAAGCTTTTAGACAAAAGGGTCTTTAATGGACGTACATCTAACCAAGAAGCTAAAAATATAATTTCTCGCATAACACCCACTCTGGATTATCAGGACATGAAAAAGACCAGTATTGTTATTGAGGCTGTTATCGAAAACAAAAAAATAAAATCTATAGTTTTAGCTAATATTGAAAAAAAGTTATCTATTGATGCAATACTCGTTTCAAATACTTCCACTATATCCATTGATTACCTAGCAAGTCACTTAGACCAGCCTGATAAATTTTGTGGAATGCATTTTTTTAACCCAGTTCATGCTATGCCTTTAGTTGAAATCATACGTGGGAAGAAGACCTCTGAAGAAACTATTGGGCTAGCAACTTCTCATGCAGTTAAGTTAGGAAAAAAACCTATAATTGTTAATGACTGTCCTGGTTTCTTAGTTAATAGAGTTTTATTTCCTGCCATTTTTGCTTTTGACATGATGGTTGTTGATGGAGCAGATTTTCAGCAGATAGATAAAGTAATTGAGTCTTGGGGATGGCCTATGGGACCAGCATATTTAATGGATATAGTTGGCTTAGATACTGCTATAAGTTGTTTTTCATCAGTTACTTCAGGCTATCCAGATAGAATGAAAGATGTATACGATGTTTCGCCAACCCGTTTATTATTTGAAGCTAATCGGTTTGGTCAAAAAAATCAAAAAGGGTATTATATGTATGAAAGTGATGCCAAAGGGAAACCAAAAAAGCTGATGGATGACAGAGTTTTTAAGCTTTTAAAGCCCCATATTAATCAGCGCTCCTCATATAGTACTGAATTTAACGACGAATCTATTTTTTATAGATTTATGATTCCCATGTGTATTGAAATTGCGCTCTGCTTAGAGGAAGGAATTGTAGGCTCCCCATCAGAAGCGGATATGGCTATTATATATGGTTTAGGATTTCCAGTTTTTCGTGGTGGACCATTCAGATGGATGGATGAAATCGGTCTTGATACATTTTGTAAGCTAGCTGACGAATTTATATATCTGGGAAATTTATATAAGCCTACCTTGAAAATGCGGGAAATGGCTAAAGAAAGTGTAAAATATTATAATTCATAATTCATAATTCATAATTCATAAATGAGGTAGCTATAAAATTTTAAATAGCTCGTGAAGCTGGAGATGATAAAATAGTTATAATTTATTTATAGAGGTTTGGGCAATACAGTCATATTCAAAGAATGTATCTTAAATGAAATAATCTTTTGGCTTGTAATTGTGATTTTTGATTTCTAAATAAAAACCAAGTTTTCCTAAGATTAATTTTAGGGGTTCAGGAGGTTTTCTTGGCAGTTATACATAAGTCGGACGATCCTGAATCATTACTCGATTTATGGTGCAAAGAAAGTGACGATATCTTTCAGTCAAAAAGAGTTAGCGACTCAAAGTCTGCTTTCGGTGATTTTGTTTCGGGTGATACACGCTGCCTAGCCGTCGAATACAGTTATATCCAATATTACAAGCCAAATAACCCACCCATTACACTCTTGGCTATTTATTTTAGACATGATGACACAGTTTATTTTACGATCACTGCCTCTAATGAATCCCTCCGTGCAGGATTTTCTGAGTTGCCCTGCAGCTTGGATGCAATTGAAAATTTTATTTGTATTAATGACCTACCCATTCTTCTATTAGGCGCTCCCCTTACACTTGAAACAGTATATATAGATAAACCCTGGGGGCATGAGATATGGTATACGGGGATTGAGGAAAGAGGCGTCTCTTGCGTAACAGATGGCACAAACAGTACGCCACTTCCTTGGGTGTTATCTGCCGCTCCAAATCGCTTAGCTGCAGATAGAGAAAAACAAATAAACCTACTTAAAATTTTAGACCCACTTCCAGACTCTATGTGTGGAGATTTATATTTTGAATTGCACGAAAAAAAACAAGAAGCCTATGTAGTGGTTGATATAAATAAAGATTCTTGGCCAAATAGTATAGGTGGAGTTAGATATGGGTTTGATGATGAGCTTAGGCGCACTTTTTCTTCTAAAGATGACTTTTACTTTGCCTATAAAAAAGCAGTCGAGGCTTATCGGACAATAAGAAAAACCATTGATAATCAATTAGATGTATATCGTCAAAAAGAAGGATTTTTATTAGATGAAGCCTTGCCAACTAAAATTACTAGTAAGTGGATAGCTTTACTTCCGGAGGCTTGGGTTTTTAAAGAGAAAGAACTTCGCGCCAAGATGGATTATTTTACATCTATTCTTCCTGTTAAGGTTGGAGATGTTGTTAAGATTCCCTTGCTGACCCCACATGGACTTCTTCATGGTGTTAGAGTTGTTGAGTTTCAAACCCCAGTTTATGAGCGCCTAATAATTTCATTTAACCAGAAGACATTAACCCAGAATCATTGGGATACGGATAAAGCTCTTAATGTTATGACTGAGGTATTAGATCCTTCTCCGGTTCTAACTGTGATCCAAGAGAATTCAGACTACATTGTTGAAGAAGTTGCAGTATTTAAGGATTTTAGAGTTTCAAGGATTACAATAATGGCACAGTCTTCTCATAGATTACCCATAGAGAATAATTACAGATTGTTGTTGGTGATTAAGGGCAACGTTGATTGCAGCGGTGTGCTTGCTGAGAAAGAGTGCGGATTATTTTTACCTGCAGACTTACAGGATGTGAATATACAGAACTATGAAAGCTGTCCATCGATATTGCTTTTAGCTTCACCTATCTGCGAGTAAACCTCAAACTTTTCTATCCTATAATATGCTTCTTTTTGTTGATTGGATGTGGCCTCTGTGGCAAAATCTGCACCCTTCACATGGGGGGGCAACTTCCTTAGCTATCAGTGTTTAATATTTAGCGGACGTGGTGGAATTGGTAGACACGCTGGATTTAGGTTCCAGTGCCGCAAGGTGTGAGAGTTCGAGTCTCTCCGTCCGCACCATTTAACATTGTTCAAACAACTTATATTTGAGGGGTACCATGCAAGTTTCTATCGAAACAACTTCTAGTCTTGAGCGAAAAATGACAATTATCGTTCCAGCTAAGCGTATCGGAGATGAAGTAAAAGAGCGTCTCACAAAAGCAGCAAAAACTGCTCGCATAGACGGTTTTCGTGTTGGAAAAGTTCCTTTAAATGTTGTTAACCAGCGTTATGGTCAAAGTATTCGACAAGAGGTAGTCAGTGAAACAGTTAGAGCTTGCTTTTATGAGGCTGTAACACAAGAAAAAGTGACGCCTGCTAGCACTCCAGCGATTGAACCAAAAGTTGATAAACCAGGTATAGATCTTGAATTCGTTGCAACCTTTGAAGTTCTCCCAGATTTCGATCTAGCTGATTTTAAGACCATTAAAATTCTTAAGCCATCTGCTGAAGTGAAGGATGATGATATTAGTATAATGATAAAAGCCCTTCGCAAACAACATGCAACTTGGTCAGAAGTAACTCGCTCTGCAGCTGTTGGTGATGAGGCAACAATTGACTATACCGGATTTAAGGATGGCAAAGAATTTGATGGTGGTTCAGCTGAGAATTATCCTATTGAAATAGGTGGCGGAACTGCAGTGGTTGGATTTGAGGATGGAATAGTTGGAATGTCTCCAGGTGATGAAAAAAGTCTCCCTATAACTTTTCCTAAAGACTATCAATCGGAGGATCTGAAAGGCGCATCAGTTGAATTTAAGATCAAATTAAACTTACTGAAAGAACCATCTTTACCAGAAATGAATGATGAATTTTTTGCTCTTTTTGGGCTAAAAGCTGGAGGAAAGGAAGCGTTTCGTTCCGCAGTTTTACAAAATATGCAGCGCGATCTGAAGAATGCTCTTGAGGGAAAAACTAAAAGTCGTGTAATGAGTGAATTATTTAATCTTCATAGTGAAATCGAAGTACCCACTACAAGAGTTGCAACTGAAATCAGTGGCTTGAAACAGCAAATGTCAAAAAAACTTGCTGGTGATAGTGATGAGAATAAATTTGACCCTTCATTGCTTCCCGATGAGATGTTTGAGGAGCAAGCTAAGCGTAGAGCTATAGTTGGATTGATCGTAAATGAAATAGTGCAATCCGAAAAAATGGACGTAGATGGCGCGGAAGTAAGACGTCGGATTCAAAGTATAGCAGCAACTTATGACCAGCCAGAAGAAGTTATTAAATACCATTACGATAGCCCTGAACTATTGAAAAGTATTGAAGCGAATGTTCTGCAGGATCAAGTCGTAGAATTTATTTTGTTGCAGGCAGAAGTTTCAGATGAACCTTTAGATTATCAGAAAGCAGTAACTCCTGACCCCGAACAGGTTGCCGCTAATAATTAATTTATAGGTTATAATACAGTTAAACAAGGTTGATTTAGGTGAACCAATATGAAATTTGATTATTCCTCGACAAAGCTTGATGTAAACAATGCAGGCGGATTAGTGCCTATTGTTGTTGAGCAAAGTGCTCGTGGTGAGCGCTCTTATGACATTTACTCTCGTTTGTTAAAAGAGAGAGTTATTTTTTTAGTTGGCCCAGTCGAAGATTATATGGCTAATCTTATCGTTGCTCAGCTACTTTTTTTAGAGTCTGAAAATCCAGAGAAAGATATTCATTTGTATATAAATTCTCCCGGTGGCTCTGTTACTGCTGGAATGTCAATCTATGACACTATGCAGTTTATCAGTCCAGATGTAAGCACAATGTGTATCGGTCAGGCTTCTAGCATGGGCGCTTTTTTATTAGCAGCTGGCGCTCCTGGAAAAAGATTTTGCCTCCCTAATTCTCGCAATATGATTCACCAGCCTAGTGGTGGAACTAATGGCCAAGCTTCTGATATTCATATACATGCTCAAGAAATTCTTAAAATAAGAGATAGGCTTAATAAGTGTCTTGCTAAACATACAGGACAGCCAATATCCAAAATTGAACTTGATACAGAGCGTGATAATTTTATGAGTGCAGAGGAATCAAAAGCTTACGGGCTGATTGATGACGTTTTGGATAAGAGACCCAAAGCTCCATAATCAATTTTTTAGATCTTTTGATCTTTGTGTACTGACTAAGAGATGAAAATTTATGACAGATGAAACGACAGAAAATGGTGGTGATGACACTAAATTGCTTTACTGTTCTTTTTGTAACAAAAGCCAGCATCAGGTTCGAAAGCTTATAGCTGGGCCGCTAGTTTTTATCTGTGATGAGTGTGTAGAGCTTTGTAACGATATTATACTAGAAGAGGTTCAACAGCTTGAGTCAGACTCGTCTTCCCCGAGCGGCTTACCAAAACCCATAGAAATAAAAGAAATACTTAATCAATATGTGATCGGACAAGATCAAGCTAAAAAAGTATTAGCAGTTGCAGTTTATAACCATTACAAACGTCTACAGCGCAGCGATTCTAGCAAAGCTGATGATGTTGAGCTTGGTAAGAGTAACATTTTGTTAGTAGGCCCTACGGGAAGTGGAAAGACTCTATTAGCCGAAACATTAGCTAGATTGCTTGATGTTCCCTTTGCCATTGCCGATGCAACAACACTCACCGAGGCAGGTTATGTCGGTGAAGACGTCGAAAATATTATTCAAAAGCTTCTTCAGAAATGTGATTATGATATAGATAAGGCACAACGCGGCATAATTTACTTAGATGAAATCGACAAAATTTCACGCAAATCTGACAACCCATCAATCACACGAGACGTCTCAGGCGAGGGTGTTCAGCAGGCCTTGCTGAAACTGATCGAAGGCACTGTCGCTTCGATACCACCACAGGGTGGAAGAAAGCATCCACAGCAAGAATTTATTCAGGTTGATACCTCTAATATTTTGTTTGTTTGCGGGGGAGCTTTTTCAGGTCTAGAAAAAGTAATTAGAGATCGTTCCGATAACACTGGTATTGGTTTTAGTGCAACTGTCAAAGCTAAAGATGACAATAAAAACATTGGCCAGACATTAGCTGATTTAGAGCCGGAAGATTTAGTCAGTTATGGCCTCATACCAGAATTTGTTGGTAGATTACCAGTGATAGCAACTCTAGAGGAGTTAGATTTAGATGCGCTAGTAAATATACTTACGGAGCCAAAAAATTCTCTCATTAAGCAATATAGCGCAATGTTTGAAATGGAAGGCGTTGAGCTAGATATCCGACAAGATGCATCAGAAGAGATAGCTAAGAGAGCGCTAGAGCGAAAGACAGGCGCAAGAGGACTTCGTTCAATTATTGAAGATATTTTATTAGATACTATGTATAAAACTCCTACTGAAAAAAATATCAGTAAAGTTGTCATTGACTCGTCCGTAGTCCGTGGTGAATCAGAACCGTTGATGGTTTATGAGAATTCTGACTCCAAAGTAGCAGTAAGAGAATAGAGTTTTATTTCTCTCCGAAAGGGCCTTACGGCCCTTTTTTGATTTATAATCAAGGTTAACCTTGATTTAATCTAGAGTGCCCCAATACCCTAAGATATGTTCAGATTCTTTAACTTTTTATGAGGGTTTTTTTTGATGTCAGAGCTAAGTATTTCTAACAAACTACCTCTACTACCTTTGCGTGATGTAGTTATTTACCCCAATGTTTCTGTCCCGCTGTTTGTTGGCCGAGATAAGTCGATAGCGGCTCTAGATGCATCTATGCTTAAAGATAAAAAAATCTTAGTAGTTACTCAAAAAACGGCCTCAGAAGATGATCCAGCTATAGATGACCTTTACCGTTTCGGCACACTCGCTACTATAACGCAAATGCTGAAGCTACCAGATGGGACCGTTAAGGTTCTTATTGAAGGAGCTAAAAGAATTAAAATCACTTCAGTAGAAGACACTCAAGGCTATTTTTTAGCTAATTATGAGGAATTTTTAACAAAAAAAATTGCAGATCAAGAAATTGAAACAATAATGCAGTTAGCGTCAGATAAGTTTGAACAGTATGCCAATCTTAGTAAAAAAATATCACCTGAAACTGTTAATGTTGTTACTACTACCACCGATGCGGTGCGCCTAGCAGATAATCTGGCTAACCATCTACCCTTATCGTTAGACCAAAAACAAAATATGCTCGAGCTCGAGGCCCTGATTGATAGATTCGAGCTGTTATTGGTTCTTATGGAATCAGAGATAGAGTTGTTTGATATAGGTCAAAACATACGCACGCGTGTAAAAAAACAAATGGAAAAGAGCCAAAAAGAATATTTTTTGAATGAGCAGATGAAGGCTATTCAAAAAGAACTTGGCGATGCTGACGAGGACGACGACTTAAAACAGCTTGATAAAAAAATTAATAATGCAGGTATGACAAAAAACCCGCTCAGCAAAGCCCGGACAGAATTTAAAAAACTTAAGGCCATGTCTCCTATGTCAGCAGAAGCATCCGTCTTGAGAGGTTATATTGATTGGCTCGTTAGTGTGCCATGGAAAAAGCGATCAAGAGTTCGGCATGATCTGAATAGGGCTGAACGTATTCTTAATGAAGATCATTATGGTTTGAATGACGTAAAAGAGCGTATCCTTGAATTTTTGGCTGTGCAACAGCGTGTTAAAGCGCTAAAAGGCCCTGTTCTTTGTCTCGTTGGGCCGCCAGGAGTAGGCAAAACATCTCTCGGGGAGTCAGTCGCTAAAGCAACAGGAAGAAAGTATGCACGTATGTCGTTAGGAGGTGTGCGCGATGAAGCTGAAATACGAGGGCATCGCCGAACATATATAGGTTCGCTGCCTGGAAAATTAATACAAAAATTAGCTAAAGTGCAGGTAAAAAACCCTCTCTTTTTACTTGACGAAATAGATAAAATGGGTACGGATCATCGTGGTGATCCATCCTCTGCAATGCTTGAGGTTCTTGATCCAGAACAAAATAGTAGGTTTAACGATCATTACCTTGAGGTCGACTATGACCTTTCTGAAGTAATGTTTATATGTACCGCGAATACGATGGATATTCCTGCCCCGTTGCTGGATAGAATGGAGATAATCAGAATCTCAGGGTATACAGAGGACGAAAAAATAAATATTGCAGTCAAGTATCTCTTACCGAAACAACTTAAGACTAACGGTTTAGCAGAAAACGAATTACTTCTTGAGGATGGGGTTGTTATAGATATTATTCGTTACTATACGAAAGAAGCTGGAGTTCGTGGGCTCGAAAAACAACTCGCAAGACTTTGTCGAAAAATTGTTATTCAAAATACTCGTAGTAACAAAAAAGATAGTTATAAAGTTGACTCTAAGCATCTAGAAGAACTGCTTGGAGTAAAAAAATACGATTTTGGTCGTGCCGATGAAAAAAGCCAAATTGGTCAAGTGACAGGGCTTGCCTGGACTCAGATGGGAGGCGAGTTGCTTACTATAGAGTCTTCTGTTGTTACTGGCAGCGGTAAAGTTATAAAGACAGGCTCTTTAGGTGATGTTATGCAAGAGTCGATACAGGCAGCAATGACAGTCGTAAGAAGTCGCTCACAAGTTTTGGGTATACATCAAGATTTTCATCAAAAACTAGATCTACATATACACGTTCCAGAAGGAGCTACTCCTAAAGATGGACCTAGTGCTGGAATCAGTATGTGCACAGTAATTGCATCTGTGCTTACAGGAATACCTATTAGATCAGATGTTGCAATGACAGGAGAAATTACTTTAAGGGGCCAGGTTTTGAAAATTGGAGGCTTAAAAGAAAAACTTCTTGCAGCTCATCGCGGTGGTATTCATAAGGTTATTATACCGCATGAAAATGTACATGAACTTACGGAGATTCCTAGTAATATAAAAGATGCCCTTGAAATTATTTCTGTACGGAGAATAGATGAGGTTTTTGCCGCCGCTTTGCTCACAAAGCCGGTTGCACTCTCTGATGAAGAGTATAGCAAGCTATCAAAAATAAGCGTAAATTTAAAAAATATGCCTGAACCCCCCGTTAATACTCACTAAATCACTTGACAGGGCCAGCAGAGGGTTGGTATAAAGTTCGTGTAGCACAATTATTTGTTCAGATTTGCTGATATATATAATGATTTTAGTGCTACAGACGTAAGTCCATAAAAACATATTAGAAGGGGATTATTGTGAATAAATCTGAATTAGTTGATGCAATTGCCGATGCAGCCGATCTATCTAAAGCTTCTGCTGGGCGCGCTCTTGATGCGGCAATATCTGCAGTTTCGACAGCGTTATCAAAAAAGGATCAAGTTTCTCTTGTAGGTTTCGGTACTTTTGCTGTGAAGCATCGTGCAGCACGTGCGGGTCGTAATCCACAGACTGGTGCAGAAATCCAGATTAAAGCAGCCTACGTACCTAGCTTCAAAGCAGGTAAAGCACTTAAGGAAGCAGTTAATTCTTAAGAAAGCTTTATAGCAGGTATTAAGTGTTTTAATCTAAAGGCGCATCAGCGATGCGTCTTTTTTTATAATTTATTTATTTTTAACTAGTATCTTGCATTTAAAACCAAGAGAAATTTATGCTTCAAGATTTTCGTGACAACCTTAGTGGTGTAACAAAAGGTGTCTTAGTTTTTATTATCATAATTCCCTTCGCGCTTTTTGGTGTTGATGCGTTATTTGAAACTAGAGCCACTACTAAAGAGGTTGCTAACGTTAATGGCGATTCTATCTCTGAACTAAGTCTAAGACAGGCTGTGTTGGTTAGAAAACAACAAATTAAAAGTAAAGTTAAAGATATTGATCTATCACTTTTGAGTGATGAGGTTTTAAGGCCAGCTGTTTTGAAGCGCCTAATCAGGCAAAAATTAGAAGAGCAGACTGCCTCTAGTCTAGGAATGTCCATACCTAAAAAAACCATTGATGCTCTCCTAGTCGAGGTTCCTGAGTTTAAGCAAGACGGAAGATTTAATCCTGAGCTATACGATTTTGTGGTAAATCAGATGGGCTATACCCCGACCTCGCATTATAAAGCGATTTATTCTGATTTTTTAGCTCAACAATTTTTACAAGGTATTGTTGCAACTGGTTTTTCGACACAAAAAGAACAAGAATTATTAGTTAAAATTTTAGATCAATCTCGAGATTACTACTATCTAACCATACCTATCAGTAAACAAAAGGAGGTAATTCAGCCTTCCGCCGCAGACATTAAGATTTATTATGATAGTAACGCCTCTCAGTTTGTAACAGAAGAGCAAGTTTTAATAGAATATTTAGAGTTAAGGTCGTCAGACCTCGTAAAGAACCTAGATGTTGATTCTGATCTCATAGAAGAAAGTTACCAAGAGATAGTTAATACTGCTAAAGCTGCCACAACCTATAATACTGCACACATTCTTTTGGATAAAAAGGATGATGGAAGTCACCTCATCAAAATGGCTTCAATTCAAGAAAAAATTAAAAATAATGAGGATTTTTCTTTATTAGCGACTGAATACTCAGATGATTTCGCTACATCAGACAAAGGTGGAGATCTTGGTTATGTTCGACTGGGTGACATGCCATCAGAACTTGACCTAGCTCTTAAAGATCTTTCTGTAGGAGAAGTTTCTGAAATTGTTGAGACAAAAGCTGGTATTCATATCTTAAAGCTAATTGAAGAGAAGAAATCTGATATACCGACAAGAGAGATATCTGAACCTATTATTCGCGAACAGCTTGCGTTGCAATTGGCTGAAGATTTAATGCCAGAAAAAATTGAAGAACTAAAAGAACTAGCTTACAACGCCACATCGTTGCAAAGTGTTTCAGATCTTATGGATTTGGATTTAAAAACTTCTGGCTCTTTTGGATTATCAGGTGGAGATGGTATAGCTTCAAACAAGAAGGTGATAGAAGCAGCTTTTAGTGCTTCAGTTATCAAAGACGGTTATGCAAGTGATATTATTGAGCTTTCAGATGACCATGTTTTAGTTTTATCTGTTCGAGAGAGGGTTGCTTCTAAAACCCAACCATTTGAAGACGTTAAATCTAAAATTAAAAAAATTATTCAGCATGATTTGGCATCTGAACAAATTCTATCTTATGGTGCCGAACTAAAAAAACGTTTCAATGCTGGCGAAAGTGTTGAGTCTATTGCTAAAGCTGAAAATATTCCATGGCAGGTTAAGTTTAATACCAAAATTAGTAGCCCTGGTGAAGAAACTGATCCGAGAAAAGAGTTCATTTTTTCCATGGTGTTGTCGAAAGATAGGCCTTCCGTTGACCATATCATAATGCCAAATGGCGATTATGTATTGTTAGTGTTGACTAAGGTTGCATACGGTGAATATGAGACTTTACGTCTTGCAGAGAAACAATCAATATCATATTCGAGGTCAACAGCAAGCGCTAGTCGTGATTATGGGGCTTATATAGCAATATTACTTGATGAAGCAGACGTTGTTTCAGATTAATATTAGTTTAGTATATCTCGCAATAAAGAAATTACCCTCGGCAAAAAAATGTATTTTATTGCGAACTGTCTATTATGAGACTCATGCTTTCTATTATCATCGGTTGTCGCTACATCAGCAGTAAACGCAGTAGTCGTTATATATCGTTTGTTTCTTTAGTCTCTTTTGTTGCTATGTCTCTTGGAGTTATGGTTCTAATCGTCGTACTTTCTGTAATGAATGGCTTTGATCATGAAATAAAAAAAAGAATACTCAATATATTACCTCATGCCTCTATAGTTAGTGATGTTGGGATAACTGACTGGAAGCTAATAGGGGACAATCTCCTGAAAATTAACGGCATAGAGAGTTATACTCCATTAGTTGAGGGCTATGGTTTATTGTCCTCATCTTCTCTAAGTCAGGGAGTTTTATTGCAAGGAATTTCTCCGTTATATGAAGATAATGTAAGCTCTATAAGCAAACATTTGATTAAGGGCGATATTGGTGATCTTAAATCTGGAGAATTTGGCATATTTGTTGGAAGTATCTTGGCAGACTCCCTTGATGTGTCATTCGGAGATTCAGTTATTTTATCATTGCCTGAGCTAAATATTACGCCAATTGGCATTTTCCCGCGTTACAAACGTTTTTATATAAAGGGAATTTATCAAGTTGGAGCACAGGTTGATAATGGTTTAGCATTTATTCATTACGAAGATGCCCAAAAACTATTCCAACTTGGTAAGGGTGTTAGCGGGGTTAAATTAAAAGTAAAAGATCCACTTGGAGTTGAGAGCCTAGTCCCATATATTAAGTCAAGTATTGGCCCATCGTTCAATATAAAAACGTGGGCCTCTGAAATGACTAGCCTATTTAATGCTATAAAAATGGAAAAACGAATCGTTGCCCTAATGTTATCCGTTATTATAGCTATAGCTGGATTTAACATCATTGCTTGTCTTGTATTGATGGTCAGTAATAAAAGGCGTGATATTGCTGTATTGAGAACACTTGGGGCAAAAGCAAGCATGATTGCTACCATATTTATGATCCAAGGTTTTGTGTTGGGAGTTTTAGGGATTATAACGGGAAGTATTCTAGGATGTTTTCTTGCGTTAAATATTGGAGAAATTATTAGCTGGATAGAACTGAAGTCTGGACTACATATTTTTGATCCAAGTGTTTTTTTTATTGTTAAGATTCCGTCTGTATTGTTATTAGAAGATGTGCTCATAATATGTTTTTTCAGCCTTTTACTGAGTATTATCGCTTCGATTTATCCAGCATATCAGGCATCTAAAATTTCTCCTGCTGAGGCGCTTCGTTATGATAAATGACCCTAAAATGGTTTTGCGGTGTGAAAATTTATCTAAATTTTATATTGAAAGAGATGCCAAGATTCAAGTATTAGATAGTATTTCATTAGAAATTTCTGCGGGTGAAAAAATTGCCATTATTGGGTCTTCTGGAAGCGGAAAGACAACACTACTTAATTTATTAGGAGGGCTAGATAAGCCGTCCACAGGCTCTGTTGAAGTGGTTGGCTCAAAATGGAGTGATATGTCAGAAAATCAAAGAGCCTCTTGGCGTAATAGACACCTAGGTTTTGTATATCAATTCCACCATTTACTAGGAGAATTTACCTCTATAGAGAATGTAGCTATGCCTCTATTGATTAAGGGGATCTCGATATCTCAGGCAAAAATAATGTCTAAAGAAATTTTATCACAAGTAGGGTTAATTAACCGATATGACCACAGGCCTTCGTCTCTCTCTGGAGGAGAAAGACAGAGAGTCGCAATAGCGAGGGCATTAGTTTCTCACCCAGCATGTGTTTTAATGGATGAACCTACAGGAAATCTTGATTATTTTTCTTCTGAAGCTGTTCTCGATACAATTTCATACTTAAATATCGAGTTTGATGTCAGCTTTATTCTCGTTACGCATGATACTAACGTAGCCTCAAAAATGGATCGTATTTTATCGTTAAAGCACGGAGATTTAAAAGCGTATGATCTGTCTGAAAAAATAATACGGCCACCCATTAATGCTTAAATCATTTCCTTTTTTCGTTGGGTACAGATATTTTAGGTCAGGAAGTTCTAGTAACCTCGTCTCTTTTATCTCCTTTATGGCTATTCTAGGTTTAGCATTAGGAGTTGCATTACTTATTTTAGTTATGTCAATTATGAATGGTTTTGAGAGCGAGATGGAGACCAAGATACTTGGTTCTGTGCCTCATATACAAATAGGTAAAAAAAATGGGGTCGAAGATCTTCCAAAATTAATTAATTTAGTTAATGCTGATGAGAATGTTCATGCGGTCATGTCATTTTCTAAAACGGATGGCATGCTATTAAATAGTGGCGTTTCACTACCAATAGAATTGCTAGGTATAGACTTAATAAATAGCAGTGAATTTGTAGGAAACTTTCTTACTAAAGATCTTCTTTCCTCGCTCAAGAAAAACGGTAAAGACTTTCTATTAGCTAAGGGAGTTGCAGAAAAGTTATCAGTTCAGAGTGGCGATACAGTCGCACTAATAGTTCCTCAGTTCGAGTCTTTCAATCATACAGAATTTTCACCAAAAATTTTCTCTTTTAAGGTGGGAGGAATTTTCATAACTCATACTGCTCTTGATCAGAAGCTTGTTCTTGGAAGCTTACCATCAGTTAATAAGATAGTTGGATCATTCGATGCACAGGGCATACAAGTTAAATTAAATGATATTTTTAGTGCAAGAGAAACAGGCTTCAGGCTAGTTAGTAAGTTGCCAATAAGTTACTATTTTTCTGATTGGATCCAAACACATGGAAATCTTTATCAAGCTATAAAAATGTCACGAAAAATGATTATATTGCTTGTCCTATTTATTATCATCATTGCTGTCTTTAATGTAGTTTCTATGCTGATGATGGTGGTGATAGACAAGCGCTCTGATATTTCAGTGTTTAGAACTCAAGGTGCAAGAAATTCTGACATTATTTTAATTTTTTTAACACAAGGGTTCTTAATTGGAGTTGTAGGCTCACTTATTGGCGCTATAATTGGCATTTTGAGTTCTTTAAACGCACCAGTTGTGATAAACAAAATAGAGTCATTCTTTGAGTTTAACTTTCTTAATTCTAAGGTTTACCCTATAGATTATTTGCCTTCTCAGCTGTTTTGGGGTGATGTAATCTTAGTGGTCTTGGTGGCAATAGTTTTAAATTTAGTAGTAACTATTTACCCTTCTTTAAAAGCAGCTAAAGTTAATCCAGCTAAAGAGCTAAAGTACGAATAAGTAGATTATTTTGGTTATTAGTTTTTTTTGATATCAATAGTCTTCTGTTTTTCCCGACGTTCCTCCCAGTTTCTAAGTACCTTCCATTTCCACAACTGACTTATAGTTAAATAACTTAAGCTACCGAAAATTATTCCAGTTATAAGGCTGCCAATCAAAAGAGGAAGCCATATTAGATTTCCTTGAGATATAACCCAATCCCAAGATGGCTCAATAGTAAAAGTAATGAATTCCAGCCCAAGTAATAATACACCTATGCTATATGTAAAAATAAATAATGGTGCTATTGTCAATGGATTGCTTATCCAGACAAGCGCCAAAGCAACAGGTAAATTTGATCTAAAGAGAAAAGCAAGAAATGCGGCGACAATCGTTTGTCCAGGTATAGGCAGAAACGCAACAAAAATTCCTACAAAAAAAGCACTAGAAATAGAAGCTCTGTTTATATGAAATAAGTTTGGATTAGAAAATACAGGCCCCATGAATTTGATGGCTCGACTATTTTTTATTTTATTAGAAGCTGGAAGCCAGCGACCCAAGATTTTTTTTGGCATATTTTGGATGTAATTCGTATAAAAGTAATATAACCCTAGATTATGACTATTTTTAGCCATCCACACTACCTATTGCAAAAATTTTTTTATAAGTCGTTTATTGCGAAGGAGTATGATACATAATTTGAATCTAATTTAGTTTTTTTTCAAGTATCGAAGCTCCTTTTAGTCTTTTGTCTTCTTCAAGGAGAGCTTTTTTGGCATAATAATCACTTAACTATTAGCCGGACTATTATTCTTTGTCTGACACAGTAAATTTTTTAAATAATTCATCTTTTTCAAAGATCCTTATTTTGGAGGATCTTTCATTTCAGCGTAATGAAAATTTTTTGTTTTCAAATATAAATGTGTCTCTTAGCTCAGGAGAAATTCTTCAAATACTGGGCCATAACGGATCTGGTAAAACTACGTTACTTAAATTAATTGTGTCAGCCTTAAACTTAGAGTTGGGAAAAATTCTTTGGCAGGGAAAAAATGTCAAAAATATTCGTGAAAGCTATCTTGAAAATTTATTATTCCTTGGCCATAAGCCAGGCCTAAAAGGGCTATTATCAGCTGAGGAAAATTTAACTTGGTGGCGTAGTTTAAATAAAACTAATTCAATAACTAATTCTGCTGCGTTCAAGCATGTTGGCTTAAATAGCAACAAGGACGAACCTTGCTGTTATTTGTCAGCAGGCCAATTAAGACGTGCTGCGTTAGCAAGACTTTATGTTTCTAATGCAAAATTATGGGTTCTTGATGAACCATTCGCTTCTATTGATAAGCAATTTTCCATTGAACTTAAAGCCTTGCTCATTAGTCATTTAGATAATGGAGGCATAGTACTTTTATCGACGCACCAAAACTTAGAAATTAAAAATATGAAATATATTTCATTACCTTATCCTGACAAGGTTTGCTGATGAGCAATGTAGGATTCTTAGCAATTCTTAGGCGTGATCTCTTGTTAGCAATTCGTTATCGAGGGGATCTTGCTAACCCTTTGATTTTCTTTTTTGTAGTTATAGCCCTAATTCCTCTTGGCTTGACTCCAGAGTCAAGAGAATTGAGTGAAATTGCTTCAGGCATGTTATGGATCATGGCATTATTGGCCTCATTGCTGTCTTTAGATGGGCTATTTAAGGATGACTTTAATGATGGAACTTTAGAGCAAATTATTATTTTACCGCAGCCTCTATATTTTATGATTTTGGCAAAAATAATCGTTCATTGGATGGTTACCGGTTTACCATTATCACTATTAGCTCCTATTTTAGGTATGATGTTGTCACTTCCAGAGTCCGGCTATCTACCATTAACATTTAGTCTTCTAATAGGAACTGCGACTCTAAGTTTACTAGGCTCAATAGGAGCCGCGTTGACATTACCACTTAACAGGGAGGGCCTGCTGTTACCTCTTATTATTATGCCTTTTTATATGCCAGTATTAATTTTTGGGTCTGGCACAGTTGAGCTGGCAATAGATGGTTTTTCCATCATGAGTCCACTTGCAATAATGGGATCTTTTTTAGCTTTATCGCTTCTCATTTCTCCTTATGTCACTGCATGTGCATTAAGACTAAGTGTCCAAGGATAAGGTTTTTTAATATTAAATGAAGAAATTAATTGAAAATATATATCAGTGGTTTCATCGACTAGCATCCCCTCGTTGGTTCTACCACGTTAGTGGAAAATGGTTACCTTGGTTGTGTGTTTTGACACTAATTTTCGTTTCTATCGGTTTAGTTTGGGGTCTCGGTTTTGCTCCTCAAGATTCTAAGCAAGGAAATAGTTTTCGTATTATATATATCCATGTTCCGTCGTCTTTTTTAGCTTTAGTTGGTTACTATATAATGGCTACTGCAGGTGCAATTGCTATTATATGGAAAATAAAAATTGCAGATATAGTGATGAAGTCGGCGGCTCCAATAGGCGCATCGCTTACTTTTATCGCTCTTTTTACAGGAGCTGTATGGGGAAAACCCACTTGGGGAACTTATTGGATATGGGACGCACGTATTACCTCTATGCTAATTTTATTTTTTTTATATTTAGGAGTAATAGTTCTTCAAAAAGCGTATGCAGTGCAGGGTTTATCCAACAGGGCTGCTCCTTTGTTAGCCTTAGTCGGTACTGTGAACATACCTATTATTTATAAATCAGTAGATTGGTGGTATACCTTACATCAGCCAGCTACTATTAAATTTACCGAAGCACCTTCTATGCATCCTGATATGTTTCAGCCGTTACTGGTAATAATTATCGGCTTCTACTTTTTCTACATATCTGCTCTCATTATTAGTATGCGTGCTGAAATACTTTATAGGGAACGTCGAACTAGCTGGGTAAAACAGTTAGCTTTTAATGCTAGAAATAGGGATTCTTAGCTCATTTGTATTTGGACGCAATTTTAGTTTTTAATAAAATTTTATTTTCAGGTGGTAATAATGTTTCAATTTGATAGTTTCAGTGATTTTATTCACATGGGAGGCCATGGTCAATATGTTTGGATCGCTTACTTTGCGTCACTTGGTATAATGGCTTGGTTATTTTTTTCACCCTTATTGCGTAAGAAAAATATAATAAAAAAAATAAATAAACAAAATCATTGTGATCCCATCAAATGAACATAAATCTTACCCTTAACTATTTTTTTATCAGGCTATAAGTTGATAATATTTAGATTTTTCTCTAAGAGGAAATCATGCACCCTTTAAGACGCTTTCGCTTGACTATGATAATTTTTATTGTCGTAACCACATCTATCGCGGTTGGTTTAATGACTTTTGCTTTACGGAAGAATATCAATCTTTTTTATACTCCATCTAGCGTAACTTCAGGAGAGGCACCTATAAATAAGTCGATACGTGTTGGAGGCATGGTGGTAGTCAATAGCCTAGTGAGATCGGGAGATTCACTACAAAGTACCTTTAGGGTAACAGACGGAATATCTGAAGTTGAGATCCGTCATGACGGTATACTTCCTGATATGTTTTCTGAGGGGGGAGGGGCAGTAGCTACCGGAAAGCTTAATAAAAATTTTATATTTTTTGCATCCACAGTCTTAGCTAAGCATGACGAAAACTATATGCCTCCAGAAGTAGTCTACGCATTAGATGAAGCAAATGAGACGACTAAAAAAGTTGATGCTAAAACTAGCAACTAAAAACTGGGTAAGTCCTGCGTTGGATCAACACACTATGGAAGTAAATTTATGGTAGCAGAATATGGTCATTTTGCTTTGATAATAGCGTTTTTTTTATCGCTCATGCAAACAGTAATACCTCAAGTTGGTGCATACACAGAAAATCAACTTTGGATGTCTACAGCTAGACCTCTTGTGTTGGCTCAATCTTTATTTATATCTTTTAGTTTTTTATGTTTAGTTATCCTATTTCTTAATGATGATTTTTCAGTCAGATATGTTGCAGAAAATTCCAATACTCTTTTACCTGATCGTTATAAAATAAGTGCAGTTTGGGGAGCTCATGAGGGCTCATTACTACTATGGGTTCTGATACTTGCCCTATGGAGTCTAGCCGTTTCTGTATTTAGCGCTAGGCTACCAATTGGTTTAGTTTCTAGAGTTTTAGCAGTAATGGGATTCATTAGTGTAGGTTTTTATCTCTTCGTATTGCTTACCTCAAACCCTTTTGATAGAAGTCTTCCATTTTTTCCTCTTGAGGGTTCAGATTTAAACCCATTGTTGCAAGATATAGGGTTAATACTTCATCCTCCAATGCTTTATATGGGTTATGTTGGCTTATCTGTCGCCTTTTCTTTTTCTATTGCCGCATTGCTTGCTGGTAATATAGATTCAGCATGGGCTAAATGGGTCAAGCCTTGGACTCTAGTTGCATGGATGTTTCTAACTCTAGGCATCTCTTTAGGGAGTTGGTGGGCATATTACGAGCTTGGATGGGGTGGTTGGTGGTTTTGGGATCCGGTGGAGAATGCATCATTCATGCCTTGGTTGGTGTGTACAGCTTTAATCCATAGTCTTTCTGTGACTGAAAAACGAGGGGCATTCAGCAGCTGGACATTGCTTCTCGCTATTATTGCTTTCTCTTTGAGCTTATTGGGAACTTTTTTAGTGCGATCTGGAGTTCTTACATCTGTTCATGCTTTTGCTTCAGATCCTACTAGGGGAGTTTTCATTCTTACTTTTCTTATCATTATAATTGGTGGATCATTACTACTTTTTGCCGTTAGAGGGCCAACAAAAAAAACTACATCTGGATTTTTTAAGCTTTCAAAGGAAATGTTTATACTGACTAATAATCTCATCTTAATAATTATAACAGCGGTTATTCTTCTCGGAACCTTGTACCCATTGTTTGCAGATGTTTTAGGGTGGGGAAAAATTTCTGTAGGGCCTCCTTATTTTAATTTATTTTTTGTACCTTTGACTTTGCTCCTCGGTTTCTTAATGCCAGTTGGCTCTGTATTAAGGTGGAAAAAGACTGGATCTATAAACCTTCGACGATATTTTAATGTTCCTTTGGTTTTATCAGTTGTTCTGGGTGGATCATTACCACTTTATTATGGGTCTTATGAGCCAGTCTCTATGGTAACTGTGATGATAGCCACATGGATAATATCTATTACACTCAGAGATATGTGGCAAAAATCTATATGTCCTGGTTCAATACTTAATGGACTAGTGCGATTAAATGCAAGTTATTGGGGTATGGTTTTTGCACATATTGGTGTCGCTATATGTATTATTGGGGTTGGCTTCACTAGCACATATAGTGTTCAGAAGGATGTTCGTATGGAGCCTGGTGATAGCGTCGAAGTAGCTGGCTACCAATTTAAATTTATATCAGTAAGCCCTTATGAGGGGCCAAACTACATTGCCGATCAAGCTACAATAGTTATAACCAAAAATAAATCAGTAGTTACGACACTTTACCCTCAAAAACGTAGCTATCTAGCTAGCGGTCAAACTATGACAGAGGCATCAATAAGTAGCAGTATATTTCGTGATCTTTATGTCGCGCTAGGTGAGCCCCTTAAAGGAAACGCATGGGGCATCCGTGTATATGTTAAACCTTTTGTCTCTTGGATTTGGCTTGGTGGTTTGTTTATTGCCATTGGAGCACTCATGGCCTCATTGGATAAGCGTTTTAGAAGGCACGCCTCATGAGTTAGAAGCATGTTATGTAAACACAAAATACATTCTATTTAAGTGCTGATAATTTTTTTGTAATTACAATACGAAATGATAGGGCTAATATAGTGAAAGTAGTGAATAGATTAAGACTCTTCATACCCCTGATAATTTTTATTGGGATTGTTATATTTCTTGTAGTTGCGCTAGATCGCGATCCTAACTTCATGCCTTCCGCATTACTTGATCGTCCTGTTCCAGAATTTTCTTTACGTATTTTGAGTGATGAAAAAAAATACGTAGATAAAAATATCTTTATCGGGGAACCATCATTATTGAATGTGTGGGCAACCTGGTGCTTTCCATGCAGACTAGAGCATCCATATCTATATGAGCTTTCTTCCCAGGGAGTTCGTATCATAGGTTTAAATTATAAAGATAATATAGTGAAGGCTAGGAATTGGCTATTTGAAATGAAAGATCCATATGCTTTAAGTGTGATCGACAATAAAGGTAAATTTTCAATGGATCTTGGCGTTTTTGGTGCTCCAGAAACTTATTTGATAGATAGTAAAGGAATAATACGATATAAACATGTTGGTATTATAGACGATCGAATATGGCATGATAGATTACTCCCTATATGGAAAAACCTTAAGTAAAAAACGTATTTCATTGAAAGAAAAAATTAATTAAAACGCTAAAATAATTCATATATTACAAAAGAGAGGCAAGATATGGCTCAAGAGAATTACCAGAAAGGTGAAAGTATCCGCCGTAAGGTTATGGGTGACAAATTTGTTGATAAAGCAATGAATAAAAATACAGATTTTAGTAACCCTTTACAGGATTTTATTAATGAGAATTGCTGGGGATCTACCTGGACCAGAAAAACACTATCTCTAAAAACACGTAGCATCATTACCATAGCTACATTAGCGGCATTAAAGGCTCCAACAGAGCTAAAAGGGCATATCCGTGGTGCAATTAACAACGGTTGCACAAAGGAGGAGATACAAGAAATACTACTTCATACGGCTCCATACATAGGTGCTCCTGCTGTACAAGAAGCATTTAGATCTGCAGAGCATGTATTTGATGATATCGAATAATAATAAACGATTCATAGGTTCTGATGTATAAAAATCTGAGGAAATAAATAGGTGATCAGAAAGTTATATCTAATAATGATAATTTTATTTTTGATGGCCGAATCTATCCCAACAGTTTTAGCCTTAGAAGCTAGATCTTTTACTGAAGAACAGTTTCGAGCTCGTTACTATAGTTTAATCAACGAGCTTCGTTGCCCAAAATGCCAAAACCAAAATTTAGCTGATTCCAATTCGCTCATAGCAGTTGACCTCAGAAATGAGATCTATCTTATGATTGAAGAGGGTAAGTCCAATGAAGCCATTGTGAGTTTCTTGGTGGCTCGATATGGCGATTTTGTGAGATATGATCCTCCACTAAATTCCGTAACGTTTATATTATGGTTTGCTCCAGGTGCTTTATTTTTATTGGGAGTGATCATTATTTTTTTCATATACCGTTCTCAATTAACCGATAAAAATTACGCTATCGATTTAAAGCCAGACGAAGAAAAATATTTAGATGATTTGCTAATGAAAAGCTCTAACAATAAAAATAATAGTTCTAGTGAGGTAAAAAAATGATGTGGCTGATTTTTGCTTTACTAGTAATAGTAGCTGCTATTTTTATCATTTTTCCTTTGTTTAAAAAGGAAAACTATGTGAAGAATGTATCTTTAGAATCTGATAGAGCACTGAAAGAAAATATCTTAGTGTTTAAAAGCAGAAAAGCAGAGTTATTATTACAAGTTGAAGCAGGCATTATTAGTCATACTGAATATTTAGAGCTCTTATCAGAACAGAAATATATCCTTTCCATGGATACAACAAAAAAGTCGAAACTAATAGAAAAAAAATATATAAATCGAGGGGCTTGGCTAATCCTTCTCAGCTTAATGTTGATGCCGGTGTTCACTTTTAGTGTTTACCATATCTTAGGAGCTAGTAAAGATTTAGATATTACAAATTTATTAAAAAAACGTGCTTCTGTTTTTATGAGCAATGAAGATCGGATTGATTTAAATAATATAATCCAGAAAAAAATGTCTGACAGGCTATTAGATGATCCTGAACATCCTTATTACTTAGTTGCTCTAGCTCAACTAAAGATGGAAGACGGTAATTTTATCGGAGCAAGGTTATTATATTCTGAGGCCCTAGATGCTAGACCAAACGATTCCAATCTATTGTCTGAGTTTGCTCAAGCAATATATTTTTCAGAAGATAAAAAATTTACAAAAGAAGTCAACTCTGCTTTAGATAGAGCTTTATTTTTGAATTCAAATAACACAACAGCTCTAGGTCTTCAGGGTATTCGTTACTTTGAGTCAGGTCAGTATAGGTTAGCTATTAAAAGCTGGAAAAATGCATTAACAGCAACAAATCAAGGTACTGCAGAGGCTAATGCACTAAATTCTAGCATTTCATATGCTAAAAATTTAATCCAGGAAGATAAATATAATTTATCTATAGAGGTCTCTATATCTCCAGAATACAAAATAAAAGCAGATAAAATAGTCTATATTTATGCACGAGAGTGGAAAGGCAGCCCAAAACCTATAGCCGCAGTTAGACTTAATGTTTCTGAGCTGCCTAAGGTTGTTAGTTTGAACGATACCGTGAGTATTATGGGTGGAAAAACTTTATCCTCAGTCGATTTCCTAGAAATAATAGCTAGAGTCTCTATGTCTGGCTCAGTGACACCTATGCCAGGAGATTATCAAGGAACAACTGGAAAGCTTAGAGCAGAAACACAGAATAAGATACAAATACAGATTAATAGTAAATTATAAGCTGTTCATTTACTTGTAGAGCCAGATAAGCTCGTTTAGCATGTTACTAATTTATTTTAAGAAGAGATTATATGCGTTTAAAATGCATTAAAATGTCTGGTTTCAAATCCTTTGTAGACACTACAACAGTAGTATTGCCAAGTAATTTATCCGCTATAGTCGGACCAAATGGTTGCGGCAAATCAAACATAATCGACGCAGTTCGCTGGGTCATGGGTGAGAGCTCTGCAAAACAGTTACGAGGTGAATCAATAACAGACGTTATTTTTAATGGCTCAGGGAGCCGAAAGCCAGTTGGACAAGCTTCTGTCGAGTTAGTTTTTGATAACTCAAAAGGAAAACTTGGTGGAGAGTACGCTGGTTGGGGAGAGATTTCCATCAAACGAAAGGTCACACGTGATGGTCAGTCAAACTATTATTTAAATAGTGATAAATGTCGAAGAAGAGATATTACTGACATTTTTTTAGGCACTGGTTTGGGCCCTCGAAGTTATGCGATTATTGAACAAGGTATGATATCTTCACTTATCGACGCCAAACCAGAAGAATTGCGTGTTTATATTGAAGAAGCAGCAGGAATTTCCAAATACAAAGAACGCCGTAAAGACACAGAAAACCGCATAAAAAGAACTAAAGAAAACTTAGAGAGACTAACTGACATTCGAGAAGAGCTTGGAAGTCAAATTAATCGTCTTGAGCGTCAAGCTAAATTTGCTAAAAAGTATACAGAACTCAAAAAAGAGGAAAGACACTCTAGAGCAAAGCTCCTGGCTCTTAAATGGCGTGATGTTAATAATAGTACTATAGATCTCTCAAAGACTATTGCGGGCTATGAATTAAAAATAGAAAAAATTTCTGCTGAACGAAGCGAGTTCGACGGTATTCTTGAAAAGCATCGTATTGATTATACTGAACTGGGTGACGTATTGAACATAGTTCAGGGTCGCTATTATTCGGTAGGTTCTGAAGTGACTAGAATTGAGCAAACAATTCAGTACGCCCGCGATCGAGCAAGTAAGGCCGAGAAAGATCTAGAGGAAATCGATCAAAATTTGGTTGAGACCAATGAAAATTTAATTCTAGATCAAGAAGAAAGGAACTCTTTAGAGCTGGAACTAAAAAACATAAATCCAATTCTTGAGCAAATTCTTACAATAGAAAATTCATCTAAATCATTACTCCACAATGCAGAGAAAGCAATAAAAGCTGAACAGTCCAAATGGGATAGCTTTGTACAAAGCTCATCAGAGCCGGTTCAGCAAGTAGAAGTACAAGAATCTAGAATAGGTTATCTAGAACAACTGATAGGTCGTCTGGACCAAAAGATAGAAAAAATTGATATCGAAAATAAAAGTTTAATCGGCTGTACATTTGAAAGTGATCTAGATAATTTTAATGAAAAAATAGCCAAAGCAGAACTAGTAGTTAGTCAAAAAGTTTCTAGCCTCAAAAAAATAACAAACCAAATTGAAAAGATTCGCCAAAATTATTCTCTTTTAGATTCTGGATTAAATAAGTCGCGTACTGATTTGCAAGCTTTGCTGGGTAAGAAATCATCACTAGAATCCCTAGAGCGCTCATTACTTGATGTAGATGATAACAAAAAAGCTTGGTTTAAAGTTAATAAAATTGAAAAAAATCTACGTCTAGCCGAAAAAATTGAAGTTGATTCAGGTTGGGAGACTGCAATAGAAGTTGTACTTGGAGACTGTCTTCAGGCAGTTTGTGTGGAAAGCATTAAAAATTTAAATAATATTTCATATGCTTCGATTGAGGGTGAAGTAGTCTTAATAGAAGCATCTGTTACTTATAATGAAGACTGTTTATTACCTGATAACGCCCAGCCTCTTTTAAATAAAATTAAAGGCGAGAATCTTAACGGCTATCTGTCATCTATACTTCAGAGTGTCTTTGCTATAGACAGTTTAAGCTCTGCATTTCAGATAAGAGATAAATTAAAAATTGGACAGTCGATAGTTACCAAAGATGGATTTTGGTTAGGAAAAAATTGGTTACGCATAAATAGTAATAAAGACCTTACTAAGGGCGTCTTGCGAAGAAAAAAAGAACTTGAATTTCTAGAAATAGAACTTACGAGTTGTCGCAATCATACTAGTAAGATAGAGCAACAAAAAAATTCAAGTGAAAAAAAGCTTCGCGAGTTAGAGGCCCAGAGAGAAAAAGATAGGAGTTCTTTGACTCTAAAACAAAATCAATATGCAGAGTTGCGCTCACAAGCTAATACTATCCAAATACAATTGGAGCATCTAACTGCTCGTCAAAAAAGAATTAATGATGAGCTGAAAGAAACATGCGATCAGAAAAAAATAGAACAAGAAAAATTACTCGATGCTCGCAGACAATTAGAATCTGCTATATCTGGTATCGAGAAAAATTCTAAAGAAAGAGAAGAATTATTGGCCGATCGTAATAAAAAAATGACTAATCTTGAAGATGCTAGGAACTTATTTGATGAACACAAAGATCATGCGCACGAGATTGCAATGAGGGAGAGAGCAGCAACTACGAAACTACAGTCAACCCTCGAGGGTATAACTCGCCTAAAGAGTCAGGCAGCTCGACTCAACGAAAGAAGGCAGCAGTTGCAGGATTCTTTTTGTCAAGATGATAGCCCAAACGAAGACCTTAAAAAGGAGCTAGCCACTCAACTAAATTTAAGATTACAGATAGAAAAAGAGTTAGTTGACTCTAGGAAAAAAGTAGAAAATCTTGAACATCTCATGCGAGATATAGAACAAAAAAGAAATATTTTAGAGGTTGAGACTCAAAAAGAAAGACAGTTACTTGAACAACAACGGTTGTTAGCTCAAGATCTTGCAACGCGAAGCCAGACTATATCTGAGCAAATAACTGAATATGGATTCATTTTAGAAGAACTGCTAGTTTTGCTGCCAGATGAATTGAAGTTAGCTGATCTAGAACAGATCATAGAAAAAATTTCTAGCAGTATTCAGCGATTAGGACCAATTAATCTGGCAGCAATCGATGAATATAGTGTTGAGTCTGAAAGAAAACAGTACCTTGATAAGCAAAATGATGATTTAGAAGAAGCACTCACAACATTAGAAAGTGCTATCCGTAAAATAGATCGAGAAACCCGCTCAAGATTCAAAGAAACATTTGATCTTGTAAATGTTTCTTTCCAGGAATTGTTTCCTAAGCTCTTTGGTGGAGGGCACTCTTATCTTGAGCTTACAAGCGACGATCTCCTAGAGGCTGGCGTCGCCATAATGGCTAGACCACCAGGAAAAAAGAATACAACAGTTCACTTACTTTCTGGAGGAGAGAAAGCGATGACTGCAATCGCTCTCGTCTTTTCAATTTTTCAGCTCAATCCCGCACCTTTTTGTATGCTAGATGAAGTCGATGCACCTCTTGATGACTCGAATGTTTATCGTTATGCAAAAATAGTAGAAGAAATGTCGTCTAAAGTTCAAATTGTATATATATCACATAATAAAAACGCTATGGAAATGGCCAATCAGCTTGTGGGTGTTACTATGCATGAGGCTGGAGTTTCTAGACTTGTGAGCGTTGACGTTAATCAAGCAATTGGGCTAGCTAGTGTTGAATAATTATATTAAATTTAGATAAAAACTTGTTAGAAATACAGTGTTATTTTTTGCTACTTGTACTCAAGGAACTCTTCACTTTAATGACAGTCTAATTTTTTATTAACGACAAATAGATTAAGGATTTTAAAATGTTTGAAATTGGCCCACGAGAAATGATAATAGCTCTAGGTGCGTTAGTTACCCTAGCTACGCTGCTACAGATTTTTCGTGGTCTTCGTAATTCTCGTTATCAAAGTATCCAGATGCCTAACAAAAAAACTACAACACCAGACTCGGAATTAGAAGGAGAAAGAGGAGATCTAGAATCGGAAGATGACGCTCAATCTGAGTTTTCCAGCGGTAGGGCACGTATTGTTAGTCGAAATAGTGGCACTTTAGATGAAACCAATGAGATTGACTCTGATCATTTAAAGTTAGAAGCAAAGCTAAATCGATCCTATCAGCCTAATCTCGACCTACGTTCATCGGAAATAAAAAAAAACGAGGAAAGTCTACCAAAAAATATTAACGTTAGTAAAAAATATTTAACTACAAGTATCGTCGTATTACATGTTGTCTCAAAGGAAAACTCAGTTTTTGAAGGAGAAAAACTAATGAATATTTTTCTTGAACATGGTTTACGTTACGGCGCAAAGAAAATTTTTCATTATTATGATGGGCCTGCCGGATCTGGCTCTATCATTTTCAGTATTGCAAATTCTATTAATCCCGGAACTTTTGATTTAGATCAAATGCCTCAATTGACAACGCCTAGCATCAGTCTTTTTTTTGCAATGGAAGATCATAAAAATCCTATGGATGGACTGGATAGTTTGCTTGATACTGCAAAGAAAATTGCTATAGAGCTAAACGGCGATCTGAAAGATGACAGTCGCAGTGCTTTCACCAGGCAAACTGAAGAGCATTACCGTCAAAGAGTTGTGGATTATAGTCGAGCTAAAATCTCTGGAATCTAATATGATAAAAGTTGATGAAGCGGCTACTGAAGCCGCTCTTTTAAGAGAAGAACTAAATCATCATAATTATCTTTACTATGTTCGAGATGACCCCTCTATTCCTGATATTGAATATGATCGACTGCTTAAAAGATTAAACACTTTAGAAGTAATATATCCTGTATTAAAAGTCGCAGATTCTCCTACGCAACGCGTTGGAGGTGAAGCACTTAAAGTATTCAAGGCCGTTGCACATACGTCACCTATGCTTTCTTTGGATAATGCCTTTAACGACGATGAGCTTAAAGATTTTCACCAGAGAGTCCTTGAGCGTATAAAATCTAAAGGAGAAATCTCTTACGTATGTGAGCCTAAGCTAGACGGCGTTGCAGCGAGCTTGTCCTACGAGAATGGGATTTTAGTTCGAGGTGGAACTCGTGGTGATGGCAAAACCGGAGAAGATATAACAGATAATGTCAGGACAATTTTTTCAGTACCCCTGAGACTAAATACAAAGTCGCCACCAAGATTCCTCGAAGTTAGAGGAGAGATTTATTTACCAAAAATAGGCTTTAAAAAAATAAATAGAGAAGCTATAAAAAACGATGGAAAAGTTTTTGTTAATCCTCGTAATGCTGCTGCAGGAAGTCTCCGCCAGCTAGATTCAAAGATCACTGCATCTAGACCATTAGAAATGTCAGTTTATAGTCTTGGTGCAATTGAAGGACAACTATCTCCAAAGACACACATAAAAACCTTAGAGCTACTTAAGTCCTGGGGATTTCTTGTTAATCCTTATACAGAAGAAGCAAAAGGTATAGATTCTTGCATAAAATATTACCAAAAATTTTTTGATGCCAGAGGTGGGCTACCTTATGAGATCGACGGCATTGTATTTAAAGTGAACGATTTTAGTTACCAAGAGCGATTGGGCTCTATAGCAAAATCGCCACGATGGGCTATCGCCAGAAAATTTCCTGCTCAAGAAGAAATTACTGTTCTAGAAGCGGTTAATTTCCAAGTGGGTCGAACAGGATCGATCACTCCAGTAGCTAGCCTTAAACCAGTATTTGTTGGAGGGGTTACTGTAAGTAGCGCATCCCTGCATAATCAGGATGAAGTGCAGAGACTAAATATTAGAATTGGTGATTTCGTTATAGTACGAAGAGCTGGTGACGTAATTCCTCAAATCGTTAAGTCTATTCACGAAAAACGTCCAGCTATGACTAAAAAAATAGTTTTTCCAGATCTTTGTCCAGAGTGCGGTTCGCCAATTATTCAAGTTGATGGTGAAGCAACTATTAGGTGTGCTGGAGGCCTTTTTTGCTCTGCACAAATGAAGCAAGCAATAAAGCATTTTGCTTCACGAAAAGCTATGGATATTGATGGATTAGGAGAAAAATTGGTTGACCAGCTTGTTGATCAAAAATTCATATCTTCTGTTACCGATCTATATCATTTAGACGTTGTTCGTCTGAGCAGTTTAGAGAGAATGGGTAAAAAATCCGCCGAAAACATTTTAAATGCATTAGAGGCATCTAAAAAAACTTCTTTTCCACGTTTTTTATATTCACTAGGTATTCGAGAGGTAGGTGATGCAACCTCAATTTCTTTAGCTCACCACTTTAAAAACCTTGATGCTCTTCGAAAAACAAACTTAGTAGATTTGCTCGAAGTACCTGATGTAGGACCTGTCGTTGCAGGTTTTGTATGCAACTTTTTTTCGCAAAGAGAAAATTTACAGATTATAGATAAGCTCATGAGCCTTGGTATATATTGGCCTAAATTTGAATCAAGTGAAGACCAGCTCTTACCGTTACTGAATCAAACATGGGTTCTTACTGGAGGAATGGAAGTTATGGGACGACCTGAGGCTAAAGAAAAGCTTCAGCTGCTAGGAGCTAAAGTAGCAGGTAGCGTTTCAGCTCAAACTAACTGCGTTGTTGCTGGTGCGGGAGCAGGATCGAAGTTAAAAAAAGCCAATGAGCTTGCCATTAAGATAATAGATGAAGATGCTTTATTACAGCTGCTTAAAGCGAATAATCTATTTTAGTAGCATAAGTAGTAAGTAAGATTAGTTGTGAAAGGCAAGGAGTGCTGCAGTTACAGACACATTAAGTGACTCAACGCCGCTATTCATTGGAATTCTAATTTGGTGTAAGCATAGTTTTCTGACTGCTTCAGAGACTCCTTTCGTTTCATTTCCTAATACATAAACTATAGGTGAAACGTTTTTAAACTTATTGATCGATACATTTCCATCTGATGTTAAAGCGCATGCTTTGACACCTAAATTCATTAGCTTTGGAAGAGCTTCTTCAAGAGTGCTACATCTTATAATTGTACTTTTAAACAAAGTTCCAGCACTAGCTTTAATAACAAGTGGCGATATAGCTGCGATTCCTTTGCTTGGAATAAGTACTCCATAGCTAGGACTTGCGGTTACAGATCGAATGATCATCCCTAGATTTTGAGGATTCGTAATACCATCTAATGCAATTAGAGTAAAATTACCATTTGGGATTGATTTTATGAAGTCATCAAAAAGATGGTAGTTTTTAATTTCAAGATCTGCTGCCACACCTTGATCTTGATTAATATTTCTAGATATACGTGAGAGACTCTGCCGAGTATGATGCACTAACTCAATTTTTCTCTTTTTAGCAATTTCGATGATATTTTTTTTAAAATCTGTGAGTTTTTTTGTATCAGAGAGGTGTATACGATGGAAAATTACCTCTGAATTGTCTAGAGCCTCTAGAACTGGATTTTTTCCATAAATAGTAAGTAGTTTCTCGTAAAATTTTTTGCGTTGAAGATATTCTTTTTTGTCGGACACGAGACCCTCTCATTTTTTAGGTACAGATGTAACCTGACCTTTTCCCATTATAATGCTCTTATATGATCGAACAGCTTTTGCTAGCCCCATTGAAAGGGCATCTACGATTAAAGCGTGACCGATAGAAAACTCCTGCAGCTCAGGGATTGAGGAGAATTTAATGAGATTCTCTAAATTTAAATCATGACCAGCATTAACACCTAAACCTAACCCTTGGGCTGCCTGTGCAGAGATGAGATATTGCTTAAATATTTTTTCGGAATTACTAGTACCCCATGATGCTGCGTAGGGTCCAGTAAATAGCTCAATTCTCTCTACTCCTAGCTCTGAAGCAAGTTTTATTTGATGAATATCTGGATCCATAAATAAACTTACACGAATTCCATTTGATTTCAAGCGACGAATAATTGGATATAATTTATCGCTACTATTCTCTAGGTTAAAACCATGATCTGATGTCAATTGACTCATAGTATCTGGCACTAAGGTGCATTGATCTGGCTGTAGAGGAAGGACTAGCTCCATAAATCCAGGATACTTGCCTCCTTTCAATGTAAATGGGTTGCCTTCAATATTGAGTTCAATTCTATTTTTATTAGACTTTTTTAATGCAGAAATTAAAGCACTTAGATCAGATACATCTTTTGGCGTAGCATGCCGAAGATCTGGTCTCGGGTGGACTGTAATACCATCTGCTCCATTCTCAATACATACCTTTGCATGAGTTATGATATTCGGATTACAACCCTCTCGTGAATTACGAACGAGGGCAATTTTGTTCAAATTAACACTGAGCGATTTATTGAAAATTTTATTTATCAATTATAACCCTAGCCTTGATTATTTTTACTGTTGCAGTTGGTACATCTTTCATCCCCGCCGCTCTTTGAGTTGGTAGCCGTGATATTTTGTCGGCGACACTCATTCCGCGAACAACCTTACCAAATACCGCATAACCAGGTTTTCCTGGTGAGAAATCCAAGCTTACGTTGTCTACAACGTTGATAAAAAATTGAGCTTTAGCACTGTCTGGATCAGCGGTTCTAGCCATAGCAACGGTATATTTTTTATTTTTAAGACCATTGAATGATTCATTTTTTATACTTTCCTCTGAGGGATTCATGCGACTAATATCTTCATTAAAGCCACCAGATTGAATCATGAAACCCCTAATAACTCTATGGAAAATTAATCCATCGTAATATTTTTTGTTAACGTAAGTTAAAAAGTTTTCAACTGTAATAGGTGATTTTTTCGGGTCAAGTTCTAAGAGTATTTCACCCATATTAGTTGATAGGAGGACTCTTGGAGCTTTTTCCTTAGATCCAGCAGACATAAAATCTTTAGTCTCTTGAGCGAAACATGGTAGTGCTAGAGTTGCATAAAAAAACATACATAATATTTTTTTGTACATACATATTCCTTTAATAGGTTTTGTTATAAATGAAGTGATAGAAACTATCCCCAATCGTCATATTTGTTCTTGCGTGATAGTGATGTAAAAAAATATGTTAACAAGGCGCCCATTAGAACTGAAAGTGCACCATATAAAAACCAAGTATTTCTCTGACTTTTCGAAAGCCTATCATTCTGACCTCTTAGAATATCAATTTCGCTTTCAAGAATAGAATTTTTCTCGATCAGCACTTGATTTTGCTCTTTAACTGAGATCTTAGAGTGTAAAAAATTTACTTTAGGCTTGATGGTCAATACTTGTGCTTGATTTATTTTTTTATTGAGAGATAATTTTTCTGAGACAGCTATGTTTTCTGCAAAAACTGGGACTACAAAAACAAATGTAGATGATAAAATAATAAATCTAATTCTTCGGAATACTTGCATATGAGGCCTTTTATTTTTTTTCATGGCAATACCTTCTTGAAAGGTTTTACGGTGACTTTGGAATAAATACCTTCTCTTGTATACGGATCCTCAGCTGCCCAAGACTTTGCTAAGGCCAAAGAATCAAATTCTGCAATAATCAAGCTTCCAGTGAAGCCCAATTCCCCTGGCGTTTCGTTGTCTATAGCTGGATGTGGCCCAGCTACAAACAAACGGCCTTGGTTTTTTAGTTCTACAAGTCGTGCTATATGAGAGGGTCTGATTGCTAGCCTTTTTTCTAGGCTAAGGGGTTCATCCTCACAGCTTATAGAATACCACATTAGTTCATCCTTTTTGAGAAGTGCTGTTACTCTTAATTATTTCTTCTAACTTAAGGCCAGTCAGTTTTTTTATGCCTTGAAATAGATAAAATAGAGCACCCATTAAAACTAACATTGCAGGAATAGCAATAACAGGGAAACTAAGAGCAGTCATTGTTCCTAGCTGTTCGTTAAACTCTACCGTACCAGGTTGGCTCTTAATGATTGAAACAGCAAGAATATAGTTAAGTAATGACGACAGAAAAAAAGAACATGCTACGATCCAAGAGGCATTTGTTAGACAGCTATCCAATTTTTCTTTATTTCCGTTCGCTTCAACAATGGCAGATATTTTAGATATCTGCATGACTTTCTCATTATATAAAAATGTCTTAACTAGAGGGTATCGAGTTTTTAAAGACAATAGGGTTGCGAATCCAAATATTGCTGGAATTGCAGCTTCCTTTATAGCTATATAAATAGGGTTAAGCTCAAGTAAACTGATGCTTCCTGTTAACAGAATACTTATTACCCCAATCGCTGAAAAACCGTTTATTTTTTTTATTGTTACAAAATCTTTTAGGCCATATAGTATTGGAAAAGCTAGAGCTGAGATAATAGCTATCTTTGTTCCCAGATAGCTATCATCGCTTAGGTTAATAAGTATTAGGGTAGGGATGATTATATTGAAGGCAATATTGACTAAAAGATTATCACTTGCCCCGTTATTTTTTGGCATGTTTTTTATTTTTTGATGAAATTACTAAGTAATTTTTGTATTAAACTTCTCTTATTTTTTATTATAAGTCATCATCGGGTACTTATCGAGAGCTGAACATAAATCCAATTAAACAAAAGTTGAGTGGTAGGTTTGTCCTTCTAACCTCCAGTTGACTATAAATAAATCACTTTTTGTTAGTAGATGAATTATGAGTCAATTTTTTTTAGTTCACCAAGAAAACCCTCAATCAAGACTGATAGAGCGAGCTGTAGAAATTATTAAAAACGGTGGATTATTCGTTTTTCCTACAGATTCAGCCTATGCTTTAGGTTGTCAACTTGGAAATAAAAAAGCGCTAGATAAAATTCGTATGATCAGAAAGCTTGATAAAGAACATAACTTTACTTTGATGTGTCGAGATCTTTCAGAGCTATCAGTATATGCAAGGGTAGACAATCAGTCATATCGGTCAATCAAGGCCAATACACCAGGTCCTTTCACCTTTATACTTGAGGGAACAGCTGAAGTTCCACGAAGGTTGTTGCATAAAAAACGTAAAACAATTGGTTTACGTGTACCAAAAAATCTAATTGTTCAATCTTTATTAGAAGTTCTGGGTGAGCCAATAATGAGTGTTACCTTAATAATGCCGGGAAATGATTACCCTATGATTAATCCTTCTGACATTCGTAATAAATTAGAGAATAGTGTAGATCTTATTATTGATGGCGGTCACTGTGGCATTGAATTAACCACTGTAGTGAACTTAAGTGGATCTTACCCTGAAATAACTAGGCAGGGAATTGGTAATTTTGGAGTTTAATTAACTTGATATTTGAGAAATACAAGGCCACTAATGTTTAATTGCTAATGAGTCGCTAGCTGAATAAGTTAATCACAGTATAATGTGTTTTTCTTAATTAGAAAATTCCTATGTCAAAAAAAGTAATCTCTGAATCTTTCCTTGGCGCTATAAATAGCGACACTTTTAATGACGATAAAAAAAATCTTTTCGGTGTTGTTGACGGATCAGAGATTACAGTGCTGCCAAAAGATCTGTATATACCTCCCAATGCTTTAAAGATTTTCTTGGAGGCTTTTGAGGGGCCGCTGGATTTGCTTCTATATATGATAAAACGGCAAAATTTAAATATACTAGAAATAAATGTCGCTGAAATAACTCGTCAGTACATGGGCTATATTGATTTAATGGCATCAATGCAGCTTGAGTTAGTAGCTGAATATTTACTAATGGCAGCCATGCTTGCTGAAATTAAATCCAGAATGCTCTTACCAAGAGAAAATATTGCCGACGAGGAGGATCCTCGAGCATCGTTAATTTATCGTCTTCAAGAATATGAACGCTTCAAGAAGATAGCTGAAGACATAGATGACCTACCTCGTCTCGAAAGAGATAATTTTATTGCTACAGTCAAAGACCCTGATCTTAAAAAAACTCGAATATATCCTGTTGTATCAATGCAAGAGATTTTAGTTGCGCTATCAAATATTTTGAAAAGGGCCGATATGCATGAACATCATCAGGTCGAATTAGATAAAATTTCAACAAGAGAGAGAATGTCAAAGATCTTAAGTTTATTAAGTGGAGATAGGTTTACACCTTTTGTCGATTTATTTGATCTGAGTGAGGGTAAAATAGGGGTAATAGTTACATTCTTAGCTGTCATGGAGCTAATAAAAGAATCTATGATAGAGATAGTGCAAAGTGAATCATATGCACCTATTCATGTTAAAAGCCACCATTGAAAATTTTATTTAGGTAAACAAATGGAAGACAGTCAACTAATAATGATTATCGAGGGAGTTCTGCTTGCTGCTGGAAGAACTTTGGATATTAACCAGATAGAAAAGATTTTTGACAAAGAATCTGTATCTTCCAAAGATTCAGATTCTTTGTCACCACGTTTCTCCTCAATGTATCAAAGGCCGTCTCGGGAAGAAATATATTTAGCCCTAGAAAAAATTGGATTAAGCTGTACTGGTCGTAGTTTTGAATTAAAGCAGACAGCAAGTGGATACCGCCTTCAGGTTAAAAATGAACTCTCTTCTTGGGTTGGACGCTTATGGGAAGAAAAACCAAAAAAATATTCTAGAGCTTTTTTAGAGACATTGTCTTTAATTGCCTATAAACAGCCGGTAACGCGTGGAGAAATTGAGGAGATAAGAGGTGTTGCAGTGAGCTCTGACACAATTAGATCCTTGCTTGAGCGTGAATGGATAAAGGTAGTTGGCAATAAGGACGTTCCGGGAAGACCAGCTTTATACGCTTCAACAAAACAATTTTTAAGCTACTTTAACTTAAAAAATCTTAAGGAACTGCCGGCTTTGAGTGAGATAAAAGATATTGGAGAAATACACCCCGAGCTAATTTTAGGCGATATGAAGCAATCGGACATAGAGGATAAATATTCTAAAAATAATTTGACTAAAGAAAATAAATCTAATTTAAGAGTAAATGACTCTGAGAGCTTAAAGTAATGGTTTCTGAAAAAGTACAAAAAATATTAGCAAGGGCAGGTTATGGTTCACGTCGTGAATTAGAGCGCTGGATAATAGATGGTCGAATAACAATAAATGGAAAAACAGCATCTATTGGTGATCGTGCCTCTTCAGAAGATTCTATTCTAGTTGATGGTAAAGCCATCCGCTTGATTGAAAAACAGCGTGTTCGGGTAATTCTCTACAATAAACCTCAGGGCGAAGTTTGCACTAAGTCTGACCCCGAAGGGCGCAAGACAGTATTTGATAGCTTGCCAGCAATGAAAGGAGAGCGCTGGATAGCTGTAGGTCGGCTTGATGTAAGTACTACAGGGTTATTATTGTTTACCAATAATGGAGATTTAGCTAATAAATTAATGCACCCTTCGTCTGAAATTGACCGTGAATATATGGTCAGAATACATGGGGCAGTTGATGAGAGCATGCTAAAAAGGTTACGAGAAGGAGTCTTACTTGATGATGGCATAGCAAAATTTAGTGATATTGTAGTTGGTGAAAGAATAGGTACAAATGGTTGGTATGCTGTTGCTTTAACTGAAGGTCGAAATAGAGAAGTCAGAAGATTATGGGAGTCTCAAAATGTACAGGTGAACAGACTCAAGCGCGTGCGTTTTGGACCAATTTTCTTGCCCTCTTTCGTTCGCAAAGGGCAGTGGATAGAACTCGACGAAGTATCATTAAACGATTTATTAGCTTCTGTAAAAATGTTCGTTCCAAAAAAGAACAAAGGAATGTCTTTGGAAGAAAAACAAAAGAGAAACAGGCAAGTGAAGCGTCTTCGTTCAGGGGGAAGTAAAAAAATCTTGAATCAAAACTAGCTATTGTGCATCTATCGTTGCACCTGAAATATTCACACTTTTATCCCCTATTAGATAAAGGTATGAGGGCATAATTTCGATCGGTTCTTTTAGTGTATTTGGATTTTCTGCTGGGAAAGCACTAGCTCTCATGCGTGTCCTTATTGGACCTGGATTAATGCAATTAACTCTAATGTTGCTTGTTTCTTCTAATTCGTTTGCAAGAACTTGTGATAATCCTTCTATTGCAAATTTTGATACAGCATATGCCCCCCAGTAAGCTTTCCCAGTTCGCCCAACACCTGAAGATGTAAAAATTATTGAGGCATTATTTGAGTTTTGCAAGAGAGGAAGTAGTGCTTTCGTTAGCTTGAATGGAGAAGAAACATTAACCCGCATAACCGCTTCCCATGTCCCTACTTTATAGCTAGCTATCGGAGTTCTATCACCAAGTATTCCAGCATTATGTAATAAGCCATCAATTTCTCCAAAAACTGCTGCAAGACCATCATGAAGATCTACGTAATCCTTTTCTGATGCTTTTTCGAAACAAATAGGATAAATTCCTGGAGTTGGACCACCTGCTAGCTCTATTGCATCATATATATTTTCAAGTTTGGGAACCGAACGCCCAATTAATATTACAGTTGCTCCATATGATGCAAAAGTTTTTGCTGCAACTGCGCCAATGCCGTCACCAGCACCTGTCACAGCAATAATTTTGCCTGCTAGATAACCCTTAGGCGCTTTAAAGTTCTTAGGTTCCATTTTTATTGGTACTCATTGATTAGTATATTTTTTGAGACTATAATTTTTAGACAGTATTAATTTTGATAGAAAATTAATTCTAACAAATCTTCTGAGCGATTGGCGGTAAAGTTTGCTTGCCAGCTAGAGGTATTTTCACGCTTATTGATATACCCATAAGCAGCAGCTATAGTCGAAACACCTGCACCAGCGCCTGCTTGAATATCTCGAATATGATCTCCAATAAATACTGTATCCTCTACTTTTACCCCTAGTATTTTACAAGCCAGCAAAATTGGTTCAGGGTCTGGTTTAGTTCGCTTCACATGATCAGGGCATATAACAACCGCAGGGTTAGGCTTTAATTGTAGTTCGTCAAGAATAGCTGTCGTATAAAATTCTGGCTTATTGGTAACAATGCCCCACGGGACGTTATGCTCGCCTAACATCCTTAATAATTTTTCTATACCTTTAAAGGGAAGCGTTTTTTCTGTTAAATGCTTACTATACAGCGCTAGAAGATCACTGCGCTTTTTTTTAAAAAGCGAGTCACTAGAGTCTATATTAAAAACATCACAAACAATCCCTGCTGATCCATCTGAAATCAAACTTTTTATTTCTTCCTCTTTTACTTGCGGAAGATCATTTTCAGCTAGCAGTATGTTTGTTGCAGTGGTGAAATCAGGAGCAGTGTCAAGTAGAGTACCGTCTAAATCAAATAACACTGCTTTAAAGTATGCTTTATTTGCTGACATTTTGAAATCTCAGTTGTAGCCTATAAAATCTTAGTACGGTTTTATAGTATGGACCATATAGTTAACATTAACGTCTTCTTCATTTAGGCGATAATTTTTATTAAAAGGATTATAAGTTAAACCTGTTATCTCTTTCATCTCTAAACCACTATCCCTAATCCAGTTTCCCATTTCACAGGGGCGAATAAATTTAGCGTAATCATGCGTTCCTTTCTCTAAAAGATTTAATATATATTCAGCACCTATAACAGCAAATAAATAAGATTTTATATTTCTGTTTATAGTTGAGAAGTACAGATGACCACCAGGCTTCACAAGTTTTGAACAAGCTAAAATTACAGATGCTGGATCAGGGACATGCTCCAACATCTCTAAGCATGTAATAATATCAAACTGCCCAGTCTCTTCAGCAACAAGACTTTCTGCTGTGCATTTTTTGTAGTCAATCGAAAGACCAGTTTCCAAACTATGTAATCTAGCTACTGCAAGGGGGGCTTCGCCCATATCTATTCCAGTAACTATTGCACCTCTTTGAGTCAAAGATTCGGTCAGTATTCCCCCACCACAGCCAACGTCTAATATTTTTTTCTTTGCTACGGGAGAGTATTTATCAATCCAATTAGCACGCAATGGATTAATGTCATGTAGGGGTTTAAATTTACTTTCTTTATCCCACCAACGTCCTGCAAGTGCTTCAAACTTCTTAATTTCATTAATATCTATATTTGGTTTTGACATAGAAAATTTCCAAATTTGTCCGCAAAAAGTAATTAATTGTTATTATACGCCCGATGTATAGATCGTTAAACAAGGATTTTCGGAAGCAATGATGAAATATTCTATGTTATAGTTGAAGTTATTTTTTTATGGTTTTTTTGTTAACTGTCAGATAAGGAAAATTTTCTACCATGAGTGAACCAACTAAAGAGTCCTTGTCTGTAAATATTGTAGATGAGTTGCAAAAATCCTATCTTGATTATGCAATGAGCGTAATTGTTGGTAGAGCCCTTCCAGATGTCCGTGACGGTCTAAAGCCAGTTCATCGCCGAGTTTTATTTGCGATGAATGTTCTTAGTAATGATTGGAATAAATCATACAAAAAATCAGCTAGGGTAGTTGGTGATGTAATAGGCAAATACCATCCCCATGGCGACTCTGCCGTTTACGATACGATAGTTCGTATGGCGCAAGACTTTTCACTCCGTTATATGCTCGTAGATGGTCAGGGAAATTTTGGTTCTGTTGATGGCGACTCTGCAGCAGCTATGCGTTACACCGAAATAAGAATGGCTAAAATTTCTCATTCCTTATTAGCAGATTTAGATAAAGAAACAGTCGACTACGTAGAAAATTATGATGGAAATGAGTTGATTCCGATTGTTCTTCCTACTCGTATTCCTAATCTTTTGGTGAATGGATCTTCTGGTATTGCTGTAGGTATGGCGACAAATATACCGCCTCATAACTTAAAGGAGATCATAAGTGGCTGCCTTGCGTTTATCGATAACTCAGATTTATCTATAGATGAGCTTATGGAGCATATACCTGGCCCAGATTTTCCGACTGCCGCAATCATTAATGGCAAGGCGGGTATAATTGAAGCTTATCGAACTGGTCGTGGGCGTATTAGTATTCGTGCTAGGGCAGCAGTAGAGGTGAACGAAAAGACAAACCGTGAAACTATAATTATTACAGAATTGCCATACCAATTAAATAAAGCTCGGCTCATAGAACGTATCGCTGAGCTGGTCAAAGAAAAAAAAATAGATGGTATATCAGAACTCCGTGACGAGTCAGATAAAGATGGCTTGAGAGTGGTCATTGAGATAAAACGTGGAGAAGTCGGTGAAGTTGTTTTAAATAATCTTTACGCTCAAACTCAATTACAAAACGGATTTAGCTTCAATGTTGTTGCTTTAGTCGATGGACAGCCTAGGACGCTCAATTTAAAAGAAATGATCCAATACTTTGTGCGCCATCGACGCGAGGTAGTCACACGGCGCACAGTTTATCTTCTAAGGAAAGCACGTGAGCGAGTACATATCTTGGAGGGATTGGCTATAGCAATTGCTAATATTGACCTCATTATTGAACTAATTAAGTCATCCCCTACACCCGTTATAGCCAGAGAAAAACTAATCAAAACAGGTTGGGATGCAGCTGTTTCGTCTAAGCTTATGGAAAAAACAGGATCGGCTAGCCGGCCTGAAGATCTAGATCCAAAATGTGGAATGCGTAAAGGTAAATATTATCTTTCTTTATCCCAAGCTAAGGCAATTTTAGAGCTTAGATTACATCGTCTCACTGGAATGGAGCACGATAAATTACTTTCTGAGTACAGAGAAAAATTAGATGAAATTATTAAATATTTGGAAATTTTAGGGGATGCACAAGTTTTAATGCAGCTTATTAAATCGGAGTTGCTAGAAGTTAGCGATGAGTTTGGCGATGATCGGCGCACCGAGATTATTGATTCACAACATGATTTAACAGTTGAAGATCTAATTACCGAAGAAGATAGAGTGGTGACAATTTCACATGGTGGTTATGCTAAAACTCAACCTTTAAGTGACTATCAGTCTCAACATCGTGGGGGCACAGGTAAATCTGCGACTGCGGTTAAAGACGATGACTTCGTTGAACATCTATTGATTGCTAGCACCCATAGCACTATCTTGTGCTTTACAAATCTTGGAAAAGTTTATTGGTTAAAGGTTTATCAGATACCTGTAGCAGGGAGAAACTCTCGAGGAAGACCAATGGTAAATCTTTTGCCTTTAGGAGAGGGTGAGCGCATAAGCAGTATTCTGCCAGTTTCTGAATATGATGAAAATAAATATATAATTATGGCTACTGCAAATGGAACAGTGAAAAAAACCTCACTATCACAGTATTCAAGACCAAGAAGTGTGGGCTTGAGAGCAGTCGATTTGGTTGATGGTGACCATCTTGTTGGAAGCGCTATCACTGATGGAAATTCTGATGTAATGCTTTTTAGTAGTGAAGGTAAAGCTGTAAGATTTTCTGAATCTGATGTGAGGTCTGTAGGAAGAGTTTCTAAAGGAGTGCGAGGTATGCGGCTAACTTCAGAGCATAAAGTACTTTCTATGATTATTCCTCAAGATGATGGGTATGCATTAACTGTTTCATGTAATGGATATGGCAAGCGAACCAAGTTGACTGAATTTCCTACGAAGGGTCGAGGTGGAAAGGGGATGCTTGCTATGCAGACAAGTGATAGAAATGGTCCTTTAGTGGGAGTAGTTCAGTTATATGACAGAGATGAAGTTATGTTAATTTCTGATCAAGGAACAATGGTACGTACACGATGTGATGAAATTTCAGTACTGGGTCGTAACACCCAAGGAGTAAGAGTAATTCGACTGAAAGATTCAGAGGTAATGGTTGGTTTAGCGCGAATAGAAGAGCAGAAATACATTGACGATTCTGAGTCTGATGAATAAAAATAAAATATATATATATCTATTAAGGTAGTAAACATGTCAGACAATATCAAGCTTATAAACCTACGAGAGTCAATAGATGCTATAGATAGTGAGCTGTTAATTTTAATTAATAAGCGGGCAAGTTGTGCTCAAAAAGTTGCACAAGTCAAAGAAGATTTAGGTGATACTGTTTACTTTCGACCTGAGCGAGAGGCGAACGTATTGCGAAGTGTTATGGATAAAAATAATGGACCACTAGGAAGCGAAGAAGTAGCAAGATTATTTCGCGAAATTATGTCAGCTTGTCTAGCTCTAGAGCAACCAATAAAGGTAGTTTTTTTAGGGCCCGAAGGTACTTTCACTCAGCAAGCAGCTATTAAGCATTTTGGTCATTCTGCAATCACTACCTCTATGAATGCTATAGATGAAGTCTTCAGAGAAGTTGATGCTGGATCTGCGAACTATGGAGTAGTTCCTGTAGAAAATTCCACTGAAGGAGTTATAAATCATACTTTAGATGCTTTTTTAGCTTCTTCGCTAAAAATATGTGGTGAAGTTGAATTACGTATTCATCATAACTTTCTTGTCAGCAACAACACGCATACAGATAAAATTACACGAGTCTATTCTCACTCTCAGTCTCTAGCGCAATGTCGCCAGTGGCTAGATACTAATTATCCTAAAGCAGAAAGAATCGCTGTCAGCAGTAATGCTGAGGCAGCTAAAAGAATCAAAGGTGAGTGGAATTCGGCTGCTATTGCAGGAGATATGGCAGCCGAATTGTATGATCTAGAAAAGTTATCAGAAAAGATTGAAGATCGACCAGATAATTCAACGAGATTTTTAATTGTTGGCAGAGAAAATGTTTTATCTAGCGGTGATGATAAGACATCCATCATCGTTGCGGCCAAAAACGAACCTGGCGCCCTTTATAGTCTTTTAGCTCCGTTTTATAAAGAAGGCATTGACCTCACTCGAGTTGAAACAAGGCCCTCTCGAGAGGGTAAATGGACATACGTTTTTTTTGTAGATTTCAAAGGTCATAAAGATGATTTGAGTATAAAAAAGGTTCTTGCTGAGTTGAGCCAGAATGTAACTGATTTGCGTGTTCTTGGTTCTTATCCAAAAGCAGTTTTATAGTAGGCGTATATATTTAGTAAACTTATGACCATTAACTTTAAAGATCTGGCATTACCAGGCATACAAGAATTACTTCCCTATAAGGGTGGTAAGCCCATCGAAGAAGTTGAGCGAGAGTTCGGCATCTCAAAAGTAATTAAACTTTGTAGCAATGAAAATCCAGTAGGTCTAAGCCCAATAGCTAAAATAGCCATAATGGGAGCCTTGGATTCAAGTGCCCGCTATCCGGATGGTAATGGTTATTTCCTAAAGGAAAAACTGGCAGAAAAACTATCAATAGACACAAATCAATTAACTCTTGGTAATGGGTCAAACGATTTACTTGAGCTGATTGCAAAATCTTTTTTAGGCTCTGATCATAGTGCTATATATTCTAAGCATGCATTCTTGGTGTATAAGATTGTAGTTACTGCCCAAGGTGCAAAATCAATTATTGTTCCAGCTAAAAATTGGGGCCATGACCTTAAAGCTATGGCCATTTCAATTGAAAATAGCACTCGCCTAATATTCATAGCAAATCCTAATAACCCTACAGGTACTTACTTTAAACTAAGCGAAATCAAAGTTTTTATGAAAAGTATCCCTGAAAATATTTTGGTTGTCATCGATGAAGCATATTTTGAGTACATAAGTGTTGATGGGTACGGAACAGCATTAGATCTGATAGGTCAGTTTCCAAATATCATAGTCACACGTTCCTTTTCCAAGGCCTATGGATTGGCTGCTTTGCGTATTGGATATTCTATTTCGCATCCAGATATCGCTGAAATATTAAATCGTGTTAGACAGCCATTCAATGTTAATAGTCTTGCGTTAGTTGCAGCTACGGCCATTCTTGATGACTATATTTTTTTAGAAAAAACTATAAATATAAATACTACAGGTTATAAGCAATTAACCGATGGCATTAAACAGTTAAGTTTAGATTTCATTCCTTCAGTAGGAAATTTTGTTGCTATAAAGATGCCTAGTCATATGAGAGATCTTCATAAAAAACTTCTTAAAAAAGGAATAATTACTCGTATGATTGATGTTTATGATATGCCAAATCACTTGCGTATTTCAATTGGGTTGCCTGAAGAAAATGATTTTTTTCTTATCAATCTAAGAAATTTTCTCGAATCTAAAGGAAGCAATTGATGATAAAAAAATTAAATCGTTTATGTGTGATTGGTTTAGGATTAATTGGTGGTAGTTTAGCAAAAGCTGCAAAAGATCGTAATCTTTGCAAACATGTTATAGGTTTCTCAAGAAGCCATGAAACGATGAAAATAGCTTTAGAAGCGAGTGTTGTAGACGAAATAGTCGAAAATATCAAAAGTCTACCTGATGATTTAGGCAGCGAAGATTTAATTGTTATTGCAGTGCCAACGCTTGCAATTTCTGCTATTTTTTTAGAACTACGGGGGCTACTAAGTGAAACAGTAACAATAACTGATGTATCAAGTGTCAAAGGTAGCGTAGTTAAATCTGTGTTCGGTATCTATGGTTGCAACCCATCTCAATTTGTACCTGGGCATCCTATTGCTGGATCAGAGAAAAGTGGTATTAACGCAGTCAACCCCCTATTATTCGAAGACCATCAGGTAATTCTTACGCCATTAGATGAAACAGGCTTAAGTCATACTAAAAAAGTATCAGCATTGTGGGCTGGAGTAGGCTCTGTGGTAAGTGAAATGGGAGTATCTGAGCATGATGAAATTCTAGCTGCTACGAGTCATTTGCCCCATATGCTAGCCTACGCATTAGTTGAAATGCTTTCAGGCCTATCAGCAAATAAAGAGATATTTCGTTATGCTGCGGGGGGCTTTGCTGATTTCACTAGAATAGCGGCCAGCGACCCCCTTATGTGGCATGACATTGTTTTGGCAAATGATAGGGCTATCCTTTCTACTTTAGCTAACTTAACTAACCACATTGACCAAATAAAAGAAGCTATAGTCATTAAGGATAGTGAGTATCTACTTGGTGTCTTCACTCGTGCAAAAGAAGCTAGAAATCATTTTAAGAGAATGAGAGAAAATAAGTCCTATTTGGAGCCTATTGATAAGACAATTGATTATAGAGCCTCTCCAGGTGGTTGCGTTAAGGGAAAAGTAGTTGTTCCGGGAGACAAATCTATTTCGCATCGTGCAATTATAATGGGATCAATTGCTAATGGTGTTACCAATATATCAGGGTTTTTAGAGGGAGAGGATAGTTTAGCTACATTAAAAGCGTTTCGGGACATGGGTGTTACAATAAAAGGTCCAGATAACGGGCATGTCGAAATCCATGGTGTTGGATTAAATGGTTTAAAGCCGCCACCCGGACCTCTTTATTTAGGAAACTCTGGTACTTCTATGCGACTACTCTCTGGGTTGCTGTCTGCACAGTCATTTGATGTGGAGCTGACGGGAGACGAGTCCTTATCTAAAAGGCCTATGGATCGTGTGATAAATCCCTTAAAAAATATGGGCGCCTCTATCGAGGGAAGCATAGGAGATTTTCCGCCTTTAAAAATTAAAGGAGGAGTAACTCTAAATAGTATAGATTATAAATTGCCGATGGCGAGCGCTCAAGTTAAATCATGTATTTTGCTAGCAGGTCTTTATAGCAAAAGTAAAACTTCTGTTACAGAGCCAGTTGTTACACGTGATCATACTGAACGAATGTTATCTGCTTTTGGTTCCAAGGTTAATAGAGAGGGCACATCTATAAGCCTTAAAGGCTTGCATGATTTAGCAGCTACAACTATTAATGTACCTGCAGATATCTCGTCAGCAGCTTTTTATATGGTGGCAGCCTCTATTTCGCCAGGCTCGGATATAACTCTGCCTTTTGTCGGCGTTAACCCAACAAGAATTGGTGTAATAAGTATTTTGCAAATGATGGGAGCAGACATAGAGCTATCTAATCAAAAAGAAGTTAGTGGCGAGCCTGTTGCTGATATACGAGTGCGCTATGCAGCTCTAACAGGAATCAAAATTCCTGTTGAGCAGGTGGCGTTGGCTATTGATGAATTTCCAGTTTTATTCATAGCTGCAGCTTGTGCAATCGGAAAGACTGTGCTGCAGGGTGCAGCAGAGCTAAGGATTAAAGAGAGTGATAGAATTCAGGCGATGGCAGATGGTCTTACCACCCTCGGTATCATCGTAGTCACTACGCCCGATGGAATAGAAATTGAGGGTGGTTCAATTTTAGGTGGAGAGATCAATAGTAATAATGATCATAGAATAGCCATGGCGTTCAGTGTGGCAGCATTGAGAGCGGCAAGTAGTATTTTGATCAAGAACTGTAATAATGTTGCTACATCATTTCCAGATTTTATAAAACTAGCAAATTCGACTGGGCTAGTTATTGCTGAGGAGACAAGATGACAAACCAGCATATACCTGTAATTACAGTGGATGGCCCAAGCGGTGCAGGAAAAGGGACTATTTGCCAATTATTAGCTATGAGTTTAAGGTTTCACTATCTTGATAGTGGTGCTTTGTATCGGTTGCTAGCTCTGGCTGCTAAACGACACGGGGTTGATATAGGTGGTATAGAGTCGCTTTCTATTTTGGCCGGACACATGGATGTTTCATTTGTTACTAACAAAAAGTCTCAAACGAAGGTAATGCTTGAAGGTGAAGATATTACTCCTCTTATTAGAACACATGAAATTAGTACCAATGCGTCTATAATTGCAGCTTATCCAAAAGTTAGGGTAGCGTTACTAGATCGTCAACGAGCTTTTTTGAGATTACCTGGTCTAATTGCAGACGGCCGTGATATGGGTACCGTTGTTTTTCCAGCTGCAAATGCTAAAATTTTTCTTACAGCAAGCCCTGAAGTTAGAGCAAGCAGGCGTTATAAGCAGTTGATGGGTATGGATAAAGATGTTAATCTTGCTTCGATTATAAAGCAGGTAAAAAATCGAGATGAGCGGGATGTTAGTCGCAAGTCGTCACCAATGATTCCTGCTGAAGATGCTTTTATAATTGATAGCTCTGATATGAGTATCGATGATGTATTGAAATTGGGATTGGATATTGCTAAAAAAAATGGTATTGAAACTCGATTATAACTTGGTATATGTAGTAGTTGGCCAGAAAAAAACTATATTTACTTCCTATTAATAGCCCACATAACTGGTAATGTGGATTAGAGCTCTATTGCAATTTTGCTCTATTTTTCCTTAAGGTGCCCCCTCATGAGTTCAAGTTTCGCAGAATTATTTGAAGAAAGTTTAAAAACCGTTGACATGAAAAATGGTTCGATAATCACTGGAGTTATCACAGATATTGATAAGGATTGGGTTACTGTTCATACAGGACTTAAGTCTGAAGGTGTTATCCCAAAAGAAGAATTTTTTGATGATAATGGCGAAATAGCTATAAATATTGGTGATGAGGTACAAGTTTCTTTAGAAGCTGTAGAAGACGGGTTTGGGGCAACAAAGCTATCTAGGGAAAAGGCTCGTGCTGCAGAATCTTGGATTATTCTAGATGCTGCGCTTAAAGCAGAAGAAGCAGTTATAGGAATTATTAGCGGCAAAGTAAAAGGTGGATTCACAGTCGAAGTCCAGGGTTTAAGAGCATTTTTGCCAGGATCTTTGATAGATGTGCGCCCAATTCGAGATACATCTCATCTCGAAAATAAACCACTAGAATTTAAAGTTATTAAGCTTGACCAAAAGCGTAATAATGTTGTTGTTTCTAGGCGCGCTGTAATGGAGCAAGTTAATACTGATGAGCGAGATGAAATGCTTGCAAATCTCGAAGAAGGAATGACAGTAAAAGGTTTGATTAAAAATCTTACAGACTATGGCGCATTCGTCGACCTTGGTGGCATAGATGGCCTCCTTCACATAACAGACATGTCCTGGAAGCGAATTAAGCATCCATCTGAAATAGTAAATGTCGGAGATGATGTCGATGTTAAGATACTCAAATTTGATCGTGAACGAAGTCGAGTTTCTTTAGGTATGAAGCAAATGGGAGAAGACCCTTGGGCCGACATAACAGGTCGTTACCCTCAAGAAGCTCGAACAAAGGCCACAGTTACCAATCTAACCGATTATGGTTGCTTTGCAGAACTAGAAGATGGAGTCGAGGGGCTTGTCCACGTATCAGAGATGGATTGGACTAATAAAAATATTCATCCGTCTAAAGTCGTTCAGTTAGGCGAAGAGATAGAAGTGATGATACTCGATATTGATCAAGAACGAAGAAGAATTTCTTTAGGTATGAAACAATGCTTCATGAACCCTTGGGATGAATTTGGAACAACGCACAAAAAAGGAGATAAAATTTCTGGCAACATTAAGTCTATAACTGATTTCGGTATTTTTATTGGTTTAAATGGTGGTATTGATGGGTTAGTTCATCTCTCTGATATTTCATGGGATGATGCTGGTGATGAAGCTGTTCGTAGTTACAAGAAGGGAGATGAAGTAGAAACAGTTATTTTATCTATAGATTCAGAAAGAGAGCGTATCTCTCTTGGTGTAAAACAATTAAGCGACGATCCCTTCCTGCGTTATGTGTCTGAATTTGATAAAGGCTCAATTGTTACTGGTATCGTTAAAGAAGTAAACGCAAACGAAGCAGTGATTACTTTGAGCGAGGGTATTGAGGCGCTTCTTAAGGTATCAGAGCTGTCTCAAGAAAAAATAGATGATGCGGCTAAGATTCTTAATAATGGCGATACAGTAGAGACAAAAATTATCAGTGTGGACAGAAAAAATCGTACGATTTCCTTATCTATCAAAGCTAAAGATGTTGAAGAAGAAAAAACTGCAGTCAAGGAGCATAAAAAATCGGAAGTAGAAAATGTATTACCGACTACCATAGGTGATTTAATAAAAGCTCAGATGGATAACAAAGAGAGTTAATCATAAGGGCAGTTAGTAGGTGAACTACTTATTGCCTTTTAATCTAATCAAGCAATTAACTATGTAACAAATTTTTTTATGACTAAATCAGAACTGATAGAATCAATTTTAGATAACCAAGACCAACTTACGGCTAGCGATGTAGAGCTGGCTGTAAAAATGATATTAGAAAAAATGGCTCATGTGCTTTTTAAAAATGAGAGAATAGAAATAAGAGGTTTCGGCAGTTTTTGCTTGCATCATCGTGCTCCTAGATTAGGCAGAAATCCAAAAACAGGCGCTTCTGTTGAACTCCCTAAAAGGTCAGTACCTTACTTCAAGCCTGGCAAGGAGCTCCGTGAAAGAGTCAACAGTTCCAAATAATATTTAGTAGTATTGCTTTAAATATAAGCTTCGAGAGTCAAAATGAGAGGAATTTTTTTATAATTAACGCCATAATCAGTGTTCGCGTTTTTTTGGAGTTCCCTTGTCTGTTTTGACAAATATCTTATGGTTAATTATTACCTTCGTCTCTGTTTTCCTAGGCGTATGTCTTGTTATGGGTAATCCTGAACTAGTGTCTTTTAAAATACTTGGCTTTGAGTCTAGTATTTATCCTCAAGGTCTATTAATGCTGGGTAGTTTTTCAATTGGTTGCGTATTAACTTTGCTGGTAACTTCATCAACTCTTATTAAACTGAAGTACAGATTAAGCAAAGCAAAAAAACAGTTAGCTAAGCTAGAATCTTCAATAAAAATTAAGAAGGATTGATCATGAAGATCCATGAACCAAGAGTTATTGTTGCGCTCGATTATAAAAATGAAGAGGACGCCATGAGGTTCGTTGAATTAGTTAACCCTTCCTTGTGTAAACTTAAAGTTGGAAAAGAGTTATTTACTCATACAGGCCCAAATTTTGTTTCTAATCTTATAAAAAAGGGTTTCGATGTATTTTTAGATTTAAAATTTTATGATATACCCAGCACTGTATCTAAAGCCGTTGCTGCCGCTGACGATATGGGTGTTTGGATGACAGACATTCATGCCTCTGGTGGGTCAAAGATGATGGAGGAAGCAAGAAATACCCTCGATAAAAATAATAGCGAGATGCTAATCATAGCGGTAACTGTTTTGACTAGCCTTTCTAGGAGTGACTTAAACGAGGTTGGTATTTCTTTCAGCCCTGAACAGCAGGTTAACAAGCTTGCTAGTCTTGCAAAAAAATCAGGGATGGATGGTGTCGTCGCGTCTGCTTTAGAAGCCGCTGAATTAAGAAACAGTTATGACGATGATTTTATTTTAGTTACCCCGGGTATTCGCCATAATTTGGTAACAACAAATGATCAAAAAAGAATCATGACTCCTTCGCAGGCTATATTTTCTGGGAGTAATTATTTGGTTATAGGTCGTCCGATAACTCAGGCATCAAATCCAGTTAGTGCTCTAAAACTTGTAAATGATGAAATTTTATCAGCGCTATGAGTTTATTTTTTTTGGATTTTTTAAAAATGTCTAAAATGGCTCCGCCTGCTGGGCTCGAACCAGCGACCCAATGATTAACAGTCATTTGCTCTACCAGCTGAGCTAAGGCGGATCTTTAAGAAGCGCGTATATTATATACGGATATTCAGTGAGTCAACCTTAATTCTGCATCAACTTATACGTAGAAATAATCTATAATATAGTTAATCCTTTTATCTTTTAATACGGGCAGTTATAAGTGTCAAAATCTTTTAATCTGATAAGTCCTTACGCCCCAGCTGGAGACCAGCCTGCAGCTATTTCTGAGTTAATAAGTGGACTCGACCAGGGCTTAGCTTCTCAAACTTTATTAGGTGTAACAGGTTCAGGAAAGACGTTTACAATTGCTAATGTAATTTCTCAGGTGCAGCGACCAACAATTGTTCTCGCACATAATAAAACTTTAGCTGCACAATTATATGGAGAACTCAGAGATTTTTTTCCAGAAAATGCGGTTGAGTATTTTGTTTCTTACTATGATTATTATCAGCCAGAAGCATATGTTCCATCATCTGGAACTTTTATTGAAAAAGATGCATCTATTAATCAACATATAGAACAAATGAGGTTATCTGCAACTAAGGCATTATTAGAAAGAAAGGATGTAATCGTTGTAGCAACAGTTTCATCTATATATGGGTTAGGTGATCCAAGCTCTTATCTTAAAATGTTATTGCATTTAGTTCGTGGAGATAAGATTGATCAACGGCAAATTTTACGGCGTCTAGCTGAGCTTCAATACACAAGAAACGATGCCGTATTTCAGCGCTCTACTTACCGTGTTCGAGGCGATATCATTGATATATATCCTGCTGATTCAGCCCAGGATGCGGTTCGAATAGAAACTTTTGATGATCTCATTGAAAATATTTCTTTATTTGACCCGCTAACTGGAGAAATATCAAAGCGTGTCCCTAGAATGACAATATACCCTAAATCGCATTATGTAACCCCCAGAGAGGTTATTATGGATGCTGTAATAAAGATTAAAATTGAACTTGCTGAACGCTTAGAACAGTTAAGGTCAGTGCATAAGCTAGTTGAAGAACAGAGACTTAGAGAGAGGTGTTCATTCGATATTGAAATGATGAGTGAGCTGGGCTATTGCAATGGAATCGAAAATTATTCTCGCTATCTTTCTGGTCGTGAAAAAGGGGAGGCACCTCCAACATTATTTGATTATCTTCCGAAAGATGCTTTATTAGTGGTTGATGAGTCTCATGTCACGATACCCCAGCTAGGTGCTATGTATAAAGGTGACCGTTCACGAAAAGAGACACTAGTCGAATATGGCTTTCGTCTCCCTTCAGCCCTTGATAATCGCCCTTTAAGATTTGATGAGTGGGAAATTCTTGCTCCACAGATGATTTTTGTTTCTGCAACTCCTAGCAGGTATGAATCTGCTAATGAAGGACAAGTAGTTCGCCAAGTAGTTCGCCCTACCGGTTTACTGGATCCAGAAATTTTTGTACGACCAGCCACCTCTCAAGTTGATGATGTACTGTCTGAAATAAATTTATGTGTTGGCAAGCAACAAAGAGTTCTAATCACTGTATTAACAAAACGCATGGCTGAAGACTTTACGGACTACTTAACCGATCATGATGTTCGAGTTCGTTATTTGCATTCAGATATAGATACTGTAGAAAGAATCGAAATTATAAGAGATTTGCGTTTAGGTAAATTTGATGTGCTGGTAGGTATTAACTTACTCAGAGAAGGACTAGATATTCCAGAAGTTGCGTTAGTGGCTATTTTTGATGCAGACAAAGAAGGTTTTTTGCGTTCTGAACAATCGATGATTCAGACAATTGGTAGAGCTGCAAGAAATGTTGAAGGAAGGGCAATTCTGTATGCAGACAAAATTACAGGATCAATGTCCAGAGCTATTAAAGAAACAGAAAACAGACGTGCCGCTCAGATTAAACACAATAAAGATAATAATATTACACCCAAAGGAATCATTAAGTCAGTAACAGACATTATGGAGGGGGCAGCTGTAACACCTGGAAAAAAACCTCGCAAAATAACAGATAAAATTGAACCAGACCTGCTCGATAGATCAAGTCTCCATTCTGAGTTGGATATATGGAAAAAAATAACACTTTTGGAAGAAAAAATGTTTTTAAGTGCAAAAAATTTAGAATTCGAGACTGCTGGAAACTTAAGGGACGAGATATCTTCCCTAAAAAAAATGGTAGATGGAATTACCTGATTACTAGTTATTTAAAAAATAGAATTATGGTAGGCACGAGTGGATTCGAACCACCGACCCCCACCATGTCAAGGTGGTGCTCTAACCAACTGAGCTACGTGCCTGCAGATAGCCTTTAGTTATGAGGCCATTTGAGGTGAGTAATTTAACAGCGCATTGTTCATCTGACAAGTAAATTTCTGATATTGGTCTTAATATATAATTAAATTAACTAGGCTTTCTTGATTCTAGTCTGCAAGCAGGTAAAATAGCGACTTTTGCACAATACTCTATGTGTGTAATATGTATTATTTCCCACGTGACCTTTGGTAGTGGTCACCACTGGCAAGGATATTTGTATGCTAATTATTACTCTCCCCGATGGCTCTCAACGTACATTTAATAAACCTGTTTCTGTCTATGAAGTGGCTGCTGATATTGGACCCGGTCTCGCTAAGGCGACCATTGGTGGCCGAGTCAATGGCGAACGTCTTGACGCACATGATTTGATTACTGATGACGCGAATCTAACAATTTTTACGTCTAAGGACAAAGATGGTTTAGAGATATTGCGTCATTCGTGCGCTCACTTAATAGGTCATGCATTAAAGCAATTATGGCCTAAAGCTAAAATGGCTATTGGTCCAACGATTGAAAATGGCTTTTACTACGATGTCGATCTTGATCATATGTTAAGTGATGAAGATATGGAAAAGCTTGAAGAGCGAATGCATGAGCTTGCGAAGACACAGTATGATGTGGTGAAAAAAGTAGGCTCTTGGCAGGATGCTTATGATATTTTTAATGCGAATGGAGAAAACTATAAGCTTGAAATTCTTGAGCGAGACGTTCCTAAAGATGCTAATCCTGCGCTGTATCACCATAAAGAATATATTGATATGTGTCGTGGCCCTCATGTACCAAATATGAAGTTCTGCGAACATTTTAAGTTAATGCGTGTATCTGGCGCCTACTGGCGTGGTGATTCAAATAATCAGATGCTACAACGAATTTATGGGACGGCCTGGGGAACAAAGAAAGACTTAAAATCATATCTTAATCAATTGCAAGAAGCCGAAAAAAGAGATCATCGAAAATTAGCTAAAAAGTTTAATCTGTTTCATTTGCAAGAAGAAGCTCCAGGTATGGTCTTCTGGCATCCTAAAGGATGGAGTATCTATACTACAATTGAAAGCTATATGCGTGAGATGCAGACTCTAAACGGATACCGAGAAATAAGAACTCCGCTAGTTGTATCAAAGTCACTTTGGGAAAAATCTGGCCATTGGGATAAATTTCGTGAAAATATGTTTACTGTTGAATCCGAGTCCTATGATTTTGCAGTAAAGCCCATGAATTGCCCTTGTCATATTCAGATTTTTAATCAAGGATTAAAGAGTTACCGCGATTTACCTCTAAGGCTTGCTGAATTTGGTTCTTGTCATAGGAATGAAGCATCAGGAACTTTGCAGGGTTTAATGCGGGTTAGAGCTTTTGTTCAGGATGATGCGCATATATTTTGCACAGAAGCCCAAATTTTAAACGAGGTATCTACATTTACCGATCTACTATTTTCCGTTTATAAAGATTTTGGATTTGATGACATTATCATCAGACTTTCGACTCGTCCCGAAAATCGGGTAGGTGCTGATGATGTTTGGGATAAATCCGAAAAATCTCTTATAGATGCTTTGGCATCAAAAAAATTAAATTATGATCTTTTGCCTGGAGAGGGTGCTTTTTACGGGCCTAAAATAGAATTTTCATTAAAAGATTGCTTGGGAAGAGTATGGCAGTGCGGAACAATACAGGTAGATTTTTCTATGCCTGAGAGACTTGACGCACAATATGTTTCTGAAGATGGATCAAGAAAAACTCCTGTGATGCTTCATAGGGCAATATTAGGATCTTTCGAAAGATTTATAGGAATTTTAATAGAACATTACGAAGGAAAGTTTCCTACATGGCTTGCTCCATGCCAAGCAGTAATTATGAATATTACCGATAAACAGTCAAAATATATTGAAAATCTAACCTTTTATATGAAAAACAAAGGCTACCGAGTTGAAAATGACTTGAGAAACGAGAAGATCGGCTTTAAAATCCGCGAGCATGCAATGCAGAAAGTACCTTATTTATTGGTGATAGGTGATGAGGAGGTTAAAAGTAATACTCTTTCTGTCCGGTCTTCCGATGGAAAGGACTTAGGTGTCATGGACGCATCTGCATTTATAAAAATTCTAGAACAAGATATTTCTGCTCGCGGACGTGTATAATTACAAATAAATAAATGGAGAATGCATTATTAAGAAAGCTTATGGAAAGGGATCAGCAAAACGCTCCCTGATGAACGAAGAAATAGAAGCTCAAAAAGTTAGGCTCATAGACGCTAATGGAGAGCAAGCAGGTATAGTCTCTCTAGATGATGCATTAGGCCAATCCCAAACTGCGGGTTTAGATCTAGTAGAAATTTCTCCAGATGCTGAGCCACCAGTTTGTAAAATTATGGATTATGGTAAAAAATTGTTTGAAGTAAAAAAACAACAAGCAGTTCAGCGAAAAAGACAAAAACAGACTCAAGTCAAAGAAATGAAATTTAGGCCTGGAACAGATACAGGTGATTATGAAATAAAATTACGAAATATGACTCGATTTTTGGAAAATGGAGATAAAGCTAAAGTAACACTCAGATTTCGTGGAAGAGAAATGGCTCACCAAGAGCTCGGAATGCAAATGCTTAAACGTATTGAGACAGATCTAGATAATATTGGTACAGTTGAACAGTTTCCTAAGATGGAAGGTAGACAGTTCACTATGGTTATAGCTCCAAGATCAAAGAAAAAGTAAATTTATTTTTAATAAAAAACCACTGAAGAAGTAGTACATGCATTATCCGCGTTCAGCCTTTGGCAGACTGTCCGGAATTGCCCTTCTTTTAAATTAAACCCGTCTAAACGGAGAATGAAATGCCAAAAGCAAAAACACACAGTGGCGCTGCTAAGCGCTTTAAAAAAACGAGTGCAGGTTATAAGCATAAACACGCTAATAGAAGTCATATCCTCACAAAAATGTCTCAGAAACGTAAACGTCACCTTCGTGGAACCAGTACTTTAGGCGATACAGATGCCCCGCTAATTCAGCGCATGCTTCGTGACTAAACTAACTAATTCATTAAGAGGATAAAATATGCCACGCATAAAAAGAGGTGTAACAGCGCACCGCCGTCATAAAAAAATTCTAAAATTAGCAAAAGGCTACTATGGAGCCCGCAGTCGAGTATTTCGAGTCGCTACTCAAGCAGTAACAAAAGCAGGCCAGTATGCATACCGAGATCGTCGTGTTAAAAAACGAACTTTTCGTGCTCTCTGGATTACTCGTATAAATGCTCAGTCACGTTTCGAAGGTATAAGCTACAGTCGGCTTATAGCAGGTTTAAAAAAGGCGCATATTGATTTAGACCGTAGGGTTTTAGCAGACTTGGCGGTTCATGATAAAGTGGCTTTTTCTGTAGTTGTTGAGCAAGCGAAGGCAGCCCTTGCCTAGCACCTATATGAAGTGATGCAAAAAAATGGCAATATAAAAGGGAAAGGGCTTCTGCTCTTTCCTTTTTTTTTAAATTAGACTTGTTTTGGGGTAGAGAATGAAAAATATAGAGCTTCTTGAAAATGAGGCTAGAGCGGCTATTATTGGCGCAATTGATATAAAATCTCTCGAGCAGGTGAAAGTAGATTATCTTGGTAAAAAAGGGTTACTTACGAGTCTTCTTAAAGGTTTAGGTAAGCTAACTGCTCAAGAGAGACCAGAAGCTGGTGCTTCAATAAATATTGCAAAACAGTATGTATTAGATCAGATAGACCTCCGGCGTCAATCTATCGAGTTAGATGAAATTGAATCTCGTTTAATAGAAGAAACTATAGATATTAGCCTGCCTGGACGAGGTTCCGACAAGGGGTCTCTTCATTTAGTAACACATACTATGGAGCGGATAGAGTCATTTTTTACAAACGTAGGATATAAGGTTGAACAAGGACCTGAGATCGAAGACGACTATCATAACTTTGAGGCTTTGAATATCCCTGCTCATCACCCTGCAAGAGCGATGCACGATACTTTCTATGTTGACCAGAATAGAGTCTTAAGAACGCATACGTCACCAGTCCAAATACGTACAATGGAGACTCAGAGTCCCCCAATAAGGATCATTTGTCCAGGTCGCGTATATCGCTGTGATTCTGATTTGACGCATACTCCAATGTTTCATCAAATTGAAGGCTTGGTGTTAGATAAAAATATTAGTATGGCTGACCTTAAGGGTACTATTATTCAGTTCTTAAAGGCATTTTTTGAAGAAGATCTACCAGTAAGATTCCGTCCATCCTATTTTCCTTTTACTGAGCCTTCAGCAGAAGTTGACATGCAATGTACAGGTTGTAAGGGTTCAGGTTGTCGTATCTGCAAAGACACTGGATGGCTAGAAATTATGGGTTGCGGTATGGTCCATCCAGCAGTTTTAGCTCACTGCAATGTTGATGCTGAGAAATATTCTGGATTTGCATTTGGGATGGGGGTCGAAAGACTTGCAATGTTACGTTATGGAGTCACTGATTTACGCTTATTTTTTGAAAATGATTTAAGATTCTTAAAACAATTCCGTTAAAAACAAAGTTTTAAAATATAATGTAAATAAAAATTGGTTACTTCTTAGGAAAAAGTTAATGAAACTAAGTGAATCGTGGTTAAGAGAGTGGATTGAGATTCCTGTTAATACAGAAGAATTAGCCTCCCAGCTAACTATGTCGGGGTTAGAGGTTGATAGTATTGACAGTGCTTCCTATGATTTTACAGGTGTAGTAGTCGGCCACATCCTGTCAACTAAACCACATCCTGATGCTGATAATCTTAAGATATGCCAGGTTTTATCCACATCAGAAAAAACATTTCAGGTTGTTTGTGGTGCTTCAAATGTAAGACAAGGAATAAAGGTTCCTTTTGCAGCTATTGGATCGGTACTTTCAAACTCTACTATAAAAAAAGCTAAAATAAGAAATATTGAATCATTAGGCATGTTATGTGGTGCAGATGAATTAGGAATGTCTGATGAATCAGAGGGGCTATTAGAATTACCTTTGGATGCTCCGGTAGGCAAAGATCTTTTTAGTTACCTTAAGCTAAGCGACAAAGTTATCGATATAGATCTTACTCCAAACAGAGGAGATTGCCTAAGTATACGCGGCATTGCTCGCGAAGTAGCTACTTTAAATTTAACTCCTTTTTGTGAGCTTAATTTTTCATATACTAACCCAACTATTCCTGATGTCTTTCCAGTCAAAATATACGATGACAGGTCTTGTTCGCGCTACGCTAGTAGGATTATAAGAAATATAGATATATCTTTAAGTACACCATTTTGGATTCAGAATAAACTTCGTCTTTCTGGTATAAGAAGCGTAGATTTAGTAGTCGATATAACAAATTATGTAATGCTTGAATTAGGTCAACCTATTCATGCTTTTGATTTAAGCAAGCTTGAAGGTGGAATCGTAGTTCGGATGGCTATAGAGAACGAGTCATTAAAATTACTCGATGGTTCTGACATTATTATGACTACAGATACACTTGTTATTGCTGACCAGTCTAAAGTAATAGCAATGGCTGGTATTATGGGCGGCGCAGAATCAGCCATGTCAGCAAAAACACGTGATATATTCTTAGAAAGCGCGTGCTTTGACCCCGTAGCTATATCAGGGCGTTCTCGTCTATATGGCAAGCATACAGACTCTTCTCATAGATTTGAGAGAGGAGTTGACATAAAGTTACAGGAGATTGCAATTGAGCGTGCTACTTCGTTGTTGCTAGAGACCAGCAAAGGTGATGTTGGTCCGATTTCAGTAACTGAGAGTAAAAAAAATAAAATTCATGAAGCGGATATTATTCTCAGAAAGAAACGACTTGAACAGCAATTGGGATTATCAATCCGGTGTGAAAAAGTTGAAGATATACTAAAAAGACTAGGTTTGACCATCACTAGTATTCTAGATATTGGATGGAGATGCTGTCCGCCCAGTTGGCGTTTTGATCTTTCTATCGAAGCTGATTTAATAGAAGAAATTGCACGGATTTATGGTTATGAAAATCTTCCAATCTCGACACCATCAACGCAACTACCAATACAAGGTTTCCCTGAAAGTAGACGCGAACTAAAGTATTTAAGAAGTCAATTAATTGCACGTGGTTATAGTGAGGCCATTACATATAGTTTTGTCGATCCTAGTGTTCAGTCCAATCTAATGCCTAATAGTGATTCGGTTTCTTTGATTAACCCTATTTCTGAAGATATGTCTGTTATGAGGACCACTCTATTATCAGGGCTACTGCCAGCGGTTCGTCATAATCTAAACAGACAGCAAGATCGGGTGCGCATTTTCGAAACCGGACTTATTTTTACACTAAATGGAACTGATTTAAAGCAAGAGTCTATGATTGCAGGTGCCATAACTGGGCCAAGAATGCCAGTTAACCTCCATTCAAAAAGAGAACCTATAGATTTTTTTGATCTGAAGGGTGATGTTCAATCTTTACTTCAACTAAACGGATGTTCAGATCACTATGAGCTTATTAAAGATAGCAAACATTATTTACATCCAGGGCAATGTGCTCGAATAGAGCGTAATAGTGAAATAATTGGTTGGTTGGGGCAAATACATCCTGTAGTACAAAAAAATCTAGGCCTTATTCAGCCGGTCTTCGTGTTCGAGCTAAAATTACAGTCAATCTTGGAAAATGAAATATCTCAATTTATCGGAATGAGTAAGTTTCCAGAAATAAGAAGGGATTTAGCATTTGTTGTAAATATGGATATCAGTGCCGGAGATCTATGCAGGACTGCATATAATAATGCAGGAAAAATACTCATTGATACGAAAATATTTGACGTTTACGAAGGGGAAGGCATTGAAATCAATAGTAAAAGCATAGCCTTGGGCTTGACCTTTAGGGATAGTTCACGCACGCTAGAGGACAATGAAGTGAATGATGCTATTTCTTTAATAGTAAGAGCTATAGAAAAAGAACACTCAGGAATTCTTAGAGGTTAAAAATGGCGGCACTAACAAAAGCAGACCTGGCAGACATGCTTTTTAGCGATCTTGGATTAAATAAAAGAGAAGCTAAAGAGATTGTCGAGTTATTTTTTGAGGAGATTAAGTCGTCTCTTGCAAATAATAAAGAAGTTAAATTGTCTGGTTTTGGAAATTTTGATATTCGTGATAAAAAAAGTCGGCCTGGTCGCAACCCTAAGACAGGAGAGGAAGTTGCTGTTTCTGCCAGGAGAGTCGTTACATTTAAACCGGGACAAAAATTAAAAGCTAGAGTTGACGGTCATACTGGTGCTAAATAATATCAATAAGCTGCCTCCCATACCGGGAAAAAATTATTTTACAATAGGTGAAGTTAGCAGTCTTTGTGACGTAAAGCCTCACGTATTAAGATACTGGGAGCAAGAGTTTTCTAAGCTAAATCCTACTAAAAGACGAGGTAACAGACGTTATTACCAGCACCATGATGTCATTTTGATTCGCCAAATACGTTCGTTACTTTATCAGCAGGGTTTCACTATAGACGGTGCTCGCCAGAAACTATCAGGCAATGATGCTAAAGAGGATTCGTCTCAAACTCGTCAGGTTATCAGTCAAACTGTTAGTGAGCTAGAAGAGCTTCTGAAGTACTTAAAACGATAACCTTTTAAGCCTTTCATATCATATGAATATTAAAAAATCAGTAAGCTGCTTGAATTGGATTATCTGTTCTATATTATGTTCCATTTTCTTGCTTATATATTATTATCGGGGCGTAGCGCAGTCTGGTAGCGCACTACACTGGGGGTGTAGTGGTCGTCGGTTCAAATCCGGCCGCCCCGACCAACTCCTTTTCACGATCCTCAAGATTCAACTAAATGTTCTTGTTTGAGAAAATTTCAGGCTTCCTATGAAAATAAACTGTTCCAAAGCATATGATATTCAATGAGAGCTATATAATAAAATTATGGCTAGAATCAAAATTAGTTGTAATAGTTTGAAATGCATGCAATTCAAGCAATGATGTAAAGAATACACACAAATATAAGGCTATCGAGCCTAATTATTTCGACAGCCTGAGCACGTTGTTTGAGGGATTGCGATTTGATCTTAGGATTAGTAACACAGAGCCAGTTGTTAGATTAAATGCTGAAGCAACAACATATGAGATGTTAGAACTTCAAACAAAATAGACCATATAATTTTTGAAGTGAGTCGAAAAGACTACGTAAAACCCTTATTAACAATCTTGGTTAAATTAATTATGACGTATAAAACAATATTAGTTACAGGCGCTACTGGTTTTATTGGCCGTAACTTTTGCACTGCCGCCAAAAAAAAAGGCTATGACATCATAGCTTTGTCGCGAAATAAAAGTTACGCAAAATATCAGCTACCTGATACTACAATTATAACCAGCTTAGATGAACTGCCTAGCAAGACAATTATAAATTATGTTTTGAACTTAGCTGGCGAACCTCTGGTAGCTGGTAGGTGGAATGAGAAGCTTAAAAGCAGTTTCATCGATAGTCGCCTAGGTGTTACTAATGACTTATTTAAACATTTTACTATTAGAGGTATTCATCCTGAGGTTGTTATTAGTGGTTCAGCGGTTGGTTACTATGGCGCTGGCGATGATAATTTTATAGATGAGGCGAGTGAGCCTAAAAATAGTTTTTCTCAGCATTTATGTGCCTTATGGGAGAAAAGTGCTTCAAATTTTCAAAGTCTAGGATCACGAGTTTGCTATTTAAGGACTGGAATAGTGTTGGGTGAAGGTGAGGGCGCTCTTAAACGTATGATTCCAGCATTTAAGATGGGATTAGGTGGTAAGCTTGGTAGTGGGAAGCAATGGTTCCCATGGATCCATATTGAAGATCAAATTAATTTAATTTTTCATTGTTTCGAAAAAACAGATCTATCGGGAGCTGTTAACGCGTGCTCACCAAATCCTATAACTAACTCAGACTTTACTTATACCCTAGGTAGGGTTCTATCAAGACCTATTTTTTTTAATATGCCTTCAGCCATTGCTATATTAGTTTTTGGAGAAATGGCCAGCGAATTGCTACTAACAGGACAAAGAGCTATACCAAAAAAAGCAATTGATTCTGGATTTCGGTTTAATCATGAGCATATTCAAGAGGCTTTAGAGCATATTCTAACTAATTAATTACCTGTATATATGCATCCAGAAGTACATGTTTCTTTTACTTGGACTTTACATAACATGGTAAGTTCAGGCTTAAGCTGATGCCATATCCAACGAGCTAAGTGTTCGCTTGTAGGATTTTCTAGACCTTCGATATCATTGAGAAAGCGATGGTCCAGTTTATTATATATAGGTTTAAAGTACTTTTTTAATTCACTAAAATCTATAACCCACCCTTCACTTTTTGATATCTCGCCTTTAACAAATATAGTTACATGATAAGAGTGCCCATGCAGTCTTTTACATTTATGGCCATCCTTAACATTTGGTAAAAAATGTGCCGCCTCGAAAGTAAATTCTTTAAAAATTTCCATATGTTTCTCTTTGGTATTTTGCACATCGTATCTTAATTTGATGAGTCTATTATGTATATACAAAGGTTACTTGAAATGTTTGACAAGGGCTTATATTCCGGTAGAATGCGGCTTCTTTCAATGGGGTGGTTAGCTCAGTTGGTAGAGCGACGCCCTTACAAGGCGTAGGTCACAGGTTCGACCCCTGTACCACCCACCAAATTAGAAAAATGTTTTACGGACCGGTAGTTCAGCTGGTTAGAATGCCGGCCTGTCACGCCGGAGGTCGCGGGTTCGAGTCCCGTCCGGTCCGCCATTTTATTTTATATGACTATTGAAATTTTTACCCATTGTGAACTCAGTTAAGATCATTGATCTTTACGATAATTTTGCGTCAATCAATTTTTTTCTTTCTATTCGCTTTGAAGAAATAATAGTTTCTTTGTAAGTTATAAATATACCGCCTCATAAATATGCATTCATTGCTTAACAAGTTAAATCATTTTTCTGATTTTAGTATATTCATTAACTATAAATTTATAGACCTATTTTTTTATGCCTTCATAACCCATAATACTTTAATACTATTACATGCTTAACACGTTTTTTGTAATTCTTATTTATGAATCGAAACTTTTTTTACGTGACCCCATTAGTTTAGGATTTTTCAATTATGACAGCCTTTAGCCGCATTGCACTTATTGCTAACGTAGAACTCTCTGAAATAATTGAACCATTAAAACGCTTATGTTTTTTTTTGGAAAATGAGGGCCATTCAGTAGTCCTAGAATCAAAAACATCGAATTTAATTAATGGCAAAAAATTACCTATTTTTGACAACTTAAATGCTGAGCTGAAGCTAGATTTAGTTATTGTAGTAGGCGGTGATGGCAGTATGTTAAGTGTTGGAAGAAGTGCTGCAGAGCTAAATATTCCGCTACTAGGCGTCAATAGAGGAAGACTTGGTTTTTTAACGGATATTTTACCAGACGATATGGAGAAACAGTTAAGCCGTGTCTTATCCGGAGAATATATTATTTCCAACCGTTTCTTATTGGAAGTTTTGTTGTTGAGAGAAGGCAAAAATATTAGTTCTGGTGAGGCAATAAACGATGTTGTCTTGCACCCAGGTAGCTCTGTGCGAATGATGGAGTTTGAGCTTTATATAGACAAGCAGTTTGTTTATAGCCAAAGGTCTGATGGGCTTATAGTTTCTACACCAACAGGCTCCACTGCATATGCACTTTCTGGTGGCGGCCCTATACTTCACCCTAACTTAGATGCAATTGTGTTAGTTCCTATGAATCCTCATACTTTATCTAGTAGACCTATCGTAGTTGGTGGTAGTAGTAGAATAGAAATAAAACTTGGGACACGCAATGAACTTAACTCAATGGTAACGTGTGACGGACAGAATGACCTTCCCCATAAACCTGGCGATATAATTGTTATTCAGAAAAATAATTACCCATTAAAGCTCATTCATCAGCTAGATAATAGCTTCTATGCAACTTGTCGTACAAAGTTAGGATGGGGTAGTAGATTAGGTTCAGGAAATAGAAATCGGTAATAGGGTTCATTTAATGGCAGACTCCAACTCGGCTATATCAAATTTTGATAACCTAAGTATCAGTGATCAGTTGCGAGCTGCTCCAGTTACTGCTGCTTTTTTACTGGCTAGCATTATTGGGGCTTTGGTTGTTAGATTCCTTCCCTCCCACATTCATTGGTTCACTATACAGAACTATGATTTAATTTCTAATTCCGTCGCTCTTGGATCTCTTTCTGGAACACTCGATGACAGAGAGTATTGGAGATTGATTACTCCAACTTTTTTACATTTTGGTTTATTTCATTTAACGTTTAATGCTCTTTTGATCTGGGTTCTAGGGAAAAATATTGAGTACATGCTCGGTAGCTTTAAAATATTTTTTTGTATAATTGTTATAGCTATGTTCTCAAATATTGGCCAGTATTTTTTGGGTGGAGCATCTATTTTTGGAGGCTTATCTGGAGTTGTCTACGGTTTGTTAGGATTTATTTGGGTTTCTAGTAATATAGCACCATCATCAATATTGTCTTTACCTCAAGGACTTATAGGTTTTATGTTAATTTGGTTATTTTTAGGCATTAGTGGAATTATTGAATTTACCATAGGTCTAAATGTTGCTAATGCTGCTCATATCGTAGGTTTAATTAGTGGTATGATATTTGGGATTTTTGATGGACTATTTAGACTAAATAGCTAACTGCAATAAAACGGCGTTATGTTTTTAAATTGTTAATATTAAGTGAGCTAAGTAATGGATCTCCAAGAACTTATTCAGTCAATCACACCTCAAATTTATAAAAATATAAAGACTTCTGTTGAGCTAGGAAAATGGCCTAATGGTCTAAAGCTTACAAAAGAACAACTAGAACAAAGCATGCAAATATTAATAGCTTATGATTCAGCTAATAAGCCTCACGAGGAAAGAGTAGGTTACGTCCCCAAAAAAAAACAAAAAGACGCGTGCGACCAAGTTGTTAATACTAAGAAAGAAAGCATTCAAAAAAATATTGAAAAAACTATTAAATGGAAAAATTGAGCATTATTTAATTCTCTCATCTTTAAAAAAACTATTTGTCTAGGGAAAAATTTCAATGAATGATCAAGAATCGCTTCCGGCTACGACGTATTTAAAAAATTATCAGCCACCTAATTTTTATATTCATAAGACAAAACTTCATATTGAGATTTCAAAAGAATCAGTAAAAGTTTCTTCAGTTTTAACAATTAGTCGAAATACAGCCACTGATAAAATGGATAAAAGCTTATCTCTTTCTGGAAAAGAATTGAGCCTTCAGTCAGTTTCCGTCAATGGAGTGAAGTTAACCTTTGATAAATATGTTTTGTCTGATGGTAATCTCGTTATTACTTCAGTTCCAGATCAGTTCTTATTAGAAACAGAAGTTCTAATTTATCCTAAAAATAACACCTCATTGGAGGGCTTGTATAAATCTCGAACAATGTATTGCACTCAGTGTGAGGCTGAGGGGTTTCGTCGTATTACGTATTACCTAGATCGCCCTGATGTAATGTCAGAGTTTACGACTACCATTGTTGCGGATAAATCAACATGCCCAATATTACTTTCTAATGGGAATTTGATAGATTCAGGAGAGGTGTTGACTGACTTGAATGAAGCGCGTCATTGGGCCACTTGGCATGATCCTTTCCCAAAACCTTCATATCTATTTGCTATAGTCGCAGGTGACCTTTCGGTTGTTCAGGATGGTTTTCTTACCGTTTCTGGCAAACAAATAGATATTCAGTTATTTGTCGAACCTAAAGATATTGATAAGTGCAGTCACGCATTAGAATCTCTCAAGCATGCAATGAAATGGGATGAAGAGGTATTTGGCAGGGAGTATGATTTAAGTCTTTACATGATAGTAGCTGTAGATGATTTCAATATGGGTGCTATGGAGAATAAAGGTTTAAATATCTTCAATACATCATGTGTTTTGGCTCACCCCAAAACAACAACCGATCAGGGTTTTAAAAGAGTCGAAGCAGTTGTAGCGCACGAATATTTTCATAATTGGTCTGGAAATAGGGTCACTTGTAGAGATTGGTTTCAGCTAAGTTTAAAAGAGGGATTCACAGTTTTTAGGGATTCTGAATTCTCTGCATACATGGGCTCGCCAACTGTCAAGCGTATAGAAGATGTTAATTTTCTACGTTCTATACAGTTTGCTGAAGATTCAGGCCCAACAGCACATCCTGTTCAACCTCAATCATATATGGAAATTTCGAATTTTTATACAGTAACTATTTATGAAAAAGGAGCTGAGATTGTCAGAATGATTTACACTTTGTTGGGCCCTAAATTATTCCGAAAGGGTTCAGATCTGTACTTTTCTAGATATGACGGCCAAGCAGTAACTATTGATGATTTTGTATCCATCATGTCTGAGGTTAGTGGCCGAAGTTTCAAACAATTTATGATTTGGTATGAAAGATCCGGGACTCCACTATTAACTGTCACTAGTGATTACGATAAAAAAAATTGTCAATATAAGCTAACTTTTAAGCAGTCCTTTAAAAAAATAAAAAATAAATCAATATCTGTTCATGAAGGTCCTTACCATATTCCAATTAAGCTCGGACTAATATCCGATCAGGGTCCAATCTCTATTTCAAAAAATGGAGAAAAATCTATATTAATTGAACTAAAAGAAGAAGAAGAGACTTTTACTTTTAATAATGTTGGCGAGTACCCTGTGCCATCAATTCTTCAGGGATTTTCCGCACCTGTGAAATTAGACTATAACTATTCAGAAAAAGATTTAGCAGTTCTTGTGTCAAAAGATGAAGACGGCTTTAATCGCTGGAATGCATCTCAAGAGCTAGCTATACATCTCATGAAAAATATGCAGATTGAATTTAGATCTAGTGGTAAATTTAGTTCAAATCCCTATCTGAATAATGCATTCCTTAATGTTATTAGTATGCCAGATAAAGATATGGCAATGCAGGCACTAATATTAACATTACCATCAGAATCAATAATGTCTGAGCTATCAAATGAAGTTGATGTTGAGGCAATTCATGCAGTTCGAAATTTTATTTCTAGTGACTTAGGAAGAAATTTAAATGAACATTGGGAGAATATATATAGCTCTAATATCACCTCTATGGCATATTCCTTTAATGCGAATGAGGTAGCTCGCCGTAGTTTAAAAAATTTAGCCTTACGTTATATGGTCAGTGGAAAATCACATAATTCACTAAAGCTACTCAGAGTCCAAGCTACTGAATCTGACAACATGACAGATACTCTTTCAGCATTAGCTGCTTTAGTAAACGATGACAGATTAAATTCTATAGATTTAGCAAGTGAACTCTTGAGCAAATTTTATCTAAACTGGAAAGATGAACCGTTAGTTCTAAATCAATGGTTTCAATTACAGGCTTCATGTCAATTACCCGGCGGTTTGGATCGCGTAAGACTGCTTATGGATCATCCTGCATTTGATTTTAACAATCCCAACAAAGTTAGATCGCTCATTGGCGTCTTTTGCTCTAATAATCCAACTAACTTTCATTGCGATAAAGGTGATGGATATAATTTTTTAGCTGACCAAATATTAGCTTTAGATAAGTTAAATCCACAAATTGCATCAAGACTGCTAAACCCTCTAACCCGATGGCGTAAATTCCCCCAACATCGTGGAAATCTTATGAGAGTCGAACTTGACAGGGTGGCATCAGAGAATGGCCTCTCTAGAGACACTTATGAGATCGCATCTAAAGGTTTAAAATGAGTAGTATTAATAACTTTACCTCTAATTAAGGTCCTGGCTATTTCATGAATAAAATTTTTGCAACTTGCCCAAAAGGTTTAGAGGAGCTTTTAGCTAAAGAGCTAGAATCACTTGGTGCCAAAAAAACAGGCCTTACGGTAGCCGGAGTATTTGCTGAGGGGGAAATAAATTTCACGTATAAAGCGTGTTTATGGTCACGTATAGCAAACAAAATATTATTACCATTAACTAAGTTTGATGTTTTCACTGACATTGATTTATATGAGGGCATAAAAGATATTTCTTGGCAATTACATCTTACTCCACGTGAAAGTATCGCTGTTGATTTTTCTGGTTCTAATGATGCCATACGTCATACACAATTCGGCGCTCAGCGAGTAAAAGATGGAATTGTTGATAAACTTCAGGAGTACTTTAATGACCGATCTGATGTAGATTTAAAAACTCCTGATATCCGTATAAATGTTCGTTTATCCAAAAATCAGGCAAATGTTAGTCTCGATATGTCGGGGGATAGTCTCCATAAGAGACGATATCGTGCCGCTATGGTAGCTGCTCCATTAAAAGAAAATTTAGCTGCTGCTCTACTAATTCGTGCAGGGTGGCCAGATATTGCAAAGCAGGGAGGCGCCCTGATTGATCCTATGTGTGGGAGTGGAACGCTATTAATTGAGGCAGCTTATATAGCTGCAGATATTGCTCCAAACCTAAATCGAAAGAAATTTGGTTTTCATGGTTGGCTGCAGCATAACAGTAGTTTATGGAATGAGATTAGAGGCGAGGCTCTTAAGAGGTGTCAAATTGGGCTTGCAAGAGATCTTCCTGAGATAAGAGGTTACGATAAAGATTCAAGAGCTATTAGGGCCGCTCAACAGAATATAATATCAGCAGGACTTGATCAGCATGTTCGGGTTATTTCAAAGCCAATGTCAGCCTTTAAATTGCCAACCCACACAAAAATAGAATCTGGCTTGGTGATCTGTAATCCTCCTTATGGAGAGAGATGGGGTGATACTGAAGAATTGAAGCCTTTGTATCAAAGCCTAGGTGAAATCGTCAAAAGAGAATGTCCAGGATGGCGTTTAGCTTTAATGACCGGGAATTCTGAGCTATCTGGCGAATTAAGGTTACGTGCAGAAAAAAAATATAAATTATTTAACGGAGCTATTCCTAGCCAACTAATTGTATATCAGCTTAGAAGTAAGGCTGAGAGGAAAGAAGAGTCTTCTTTAAAAAAAATATCATGTAACGATAAAAAAACTATGTCAGATGGCGCATTGATGCTTTTCAATCGTTTAAATAAAAATGCCAAAAAATTAAATAGATGGATAAAACAATCTAATATTACCTCATTTCGACTTTATGATTCTGATATACCTGAATATGCGGTTGTTATTGATGTTTATGGGAAATCAATACATATTCAGGAATATGCTCCACCAATGTCTATTGAGCCAGATCAAGCAAAAAAGCATTTGAGTGAAGTTAGAGAGGCAGTTACCTCTTTCTTTGAGGGTGATACCTCTAGGTTATTTTTTAAGGAGCGCAGACGGCAGAAAGGTCAGAGTCAATATCAGAATCAAACTAACGATAATATAAAAAATTCAACTTTTACTCTTTTAGAAGGTGGGTTTAAGTTTGAGATCAATATGGCTGCTTATTTAGATACAGGCCTTTTTCTCGACCATCGACCAGTTAGACGATTGATCTATGATATGGCTAAAGATAAGCGATTCCTTAATTTATTTTGCTATACAGCCTCAGCAACTATTTATGCCGTTCAAGGAGGGGCTATATCTAGTCTAAGTATTGATATGTCTAAAAGCTATGTTGATTGGGCAAAACGTAATTTTTCTTTAAATAGTATAGTTAGCGAATCGAATGAAGTGCTTCGAGAGAATTGCCTCAGTTGGCTTGAAGAAGCAATAAATGAAAAAAATAAAAAAAGTCAGTACGACCTGATTTTTCTTGATCCGCCAACATTTTCAAACTCAAAAAAAATGGATTCAGTATTTGATATACAAAGAGACCACGTAAAACTAATCGAAGACTGTATGTTGCTACTCTCCCTTAATGGATCTCTTATATTCTCTAATAATTTTCGAAATTTTTCTATGTCTTCTGATGTTATAGAAAATTATAATATTATAAATATAAGCGATAAAACATTTGATCCAGATTTCCAAAGAAACAAAAAAATTCATAATTGCTGGTTAATCAAACATCATGTGTAAAATTATGACGCTTTACGTTGGTAGCCAGTGCCACCTTTGTGATGAAGCAAAAGATATAATAAAAAGAGCGATAGAAAATACTAACTGGACTTGCAGTGAGGTCAATATTGAAAATAATGAGCTGCTTTTAGAAAAATATGGACTGCGAATACCTGTGGTGGTTTCGGACAACGGAGAAGAAAAAGGTTGGCCATTTACGCTGAACCAGGTTAGGCGATTAATTCGATAGAAGGTCTTGCTATAACTGAAAGAAATTATTTTTTAAATAACAGACAATAGATTTTCTTCTTCTTCATTTAACTTAATCAGCAGTTTTCCTAGATTTTGTCCTCGGTATATTGCGGCTATGGAGCCAGGAGCATTATTGATTCCATATAAAATATCTTCGCGATATTTTATTGACCCAGTGCTTACCCATTTAGTTAAAGCTAATAAAGCTTCTGCATAACGTTCTTTATGATCAAAAATTAAGAATCCTTCCATGTGAGCTCGTTTAACTAAAATTTGGCGCTCTATTCTAGGACCAATAGGTGGCGGATTCCAACTAGCAACAGAAGCAGTACCGCAAACTATAATTCTCCCTCCAACATTAAGTTTATGGATTACTGCATCACTAATTTCTCCTCCAGTGTTATCAAAATATATATCAACTCCTTTCGGACAGGCTTTGGTGAGGGAATTTTCTAAGCTATCACTCTTATAATCTATAACCTGATCAAATTGATATAGGTTTTTACATAACCCAACTTTTTTTTGGCCTCCTGTTATTCCAACTGTAGTGCAACCTTTTAGCTTAGCGATCTGTCCAGCACAGGATCCAACAGAGCCTGCAGCAGTTGAAACTACGACAGTCTCACCAGGTGTTGGTTTACCAATATTTAAAAGTCCAAAGTAGGCTGTCATTCCATTTATTCCGGCTACACCTAATGATGTTGATATTGGTAAAGGATGATTAGTGATTTTTCGTTCGATAATATTTGCATCAACCAAAGCATATTCTTGCCAACCGAACAGGCCAGTTACAAAATCTCCTATTACATAATCAGAGTGACAAGATTCAATAACAACACCTGTAGCGAAAGATTTCATAACACTATTAAGTACTACGGGCTCCGCATAATTTCCAATTGCACTTACCCAGCCTTTCATTGCAGGTTCAACAGATAGGTATATATTCCGAATAATAACTTTACCTTGCGATATCTGAGGTAAAATAGTGGTTACAATTTCAAAATCTGTAGCTACAGGTATATTTTCAGGTCTGGATACAAGAATTACTTGGCGGTTGCTGTAAGAAGCCATATCTTTTAAATCCCCTTTTCATGATAACTTCACGCACATTTTTTCACCATTAAATGAAATAATATCGCCAGAAATAATTTTTCTTCTTTTTCTAGTTTCTAATGTATCGTTAACTAAAACTAAGCCATCAGAAATTACTATTTTAGCTGCTGCACCACTTTCTACCAAACCCTCAAATTTTAGTATTTTATATAGCTGGACGGGTTCTTGATTGATATTAATAATTTTCATTTTTTAGCTTCATTATAGATTAAAGAAAAAAGTTGCATTTTTTGTTGTCTCTTTTGCTATTTCTAACATTGATTCTGAACGATGATTAGAAATCTCTCTTACAATCCATGGCAAAAAGGCTGGCTCATTTATTTGTTTTTTCGATACACTTTCGATTGTTCTTGGAAGCAAGAAGGGAGCGTCTGTTTCAATCATTAATCGATTAATCGGAATATTTTTTACAATTTTCTGTAATTCCTGACCACGTCTTTCATCACATATCCATCCTGTGATACCTATGTAAAGATCCAAGTCAAGATAATTAAACAATTCATCTTTGGTTCCTGTGAAACAGTGAATAACAGCATTTTTAAGGCTTTTCCTATAATGCTTAAGTATTTCTAATTGTCGCTCATGTGCCTCTCTCTCGTGTAAAAATACTGGTAATTGTAACTCCGATGCTAGCTCAAGCTGCGTTTCAAATGCTATTTGTTGTTCTTTCGGTGACGAAAAATTACGATTAAAGTCAAGACCTGTTTCACCAATTGCTACTACCTGGTTGTTACTAGCAATTTTTTTTAGATTACCTACCGTTTCGTTATTAAATTCCTTGGCGTTATGCGGATGAACTCCACATGTTGAATAAATCATATTTGGGAAATTTATAGAAAAATCTCTACAAATATCAAGGCTATGCGCACTTTCCTGTTCCGAAGTACCCGTAATAATTAGCTTGGTGATACACGCATTTTTTGCACGCCTAATCGTAGAGGCCAATATATTATCAAAAGATGAATGAGTCAGATTAACACCTATGTCTATGAGGCCAGCTTCAGATTTTAGCAACCAGCTCATAATTTTTTTATTTTTTCTTGCTCATTTATCATCTGCTCGCTTGCTCCTAATTTTTTTGCATATATTACTGCAAAAGCAAGTACATTTTGTACATAGTTACGAGTCTCATTAAATGGAATCGATTCAATCCATGCATCGAAAGGAATTTCACCTTTAGTTTGTTTTTCCCAACGTCGAACTCTAGTCGGTCCTGCATTATATGAGGCTATAGCTAGAATACGATTACCATCAAATCTTTTTAGCATTTCCCCAAAATATAGGCTACCTAGGGCAATGTTTATTTTAGGATCGTATAACCCGTCATCTATATCAAAAATAATATTATTTTTACTCGCTACTTGCTTTGCTGTTCTGGGCATAAGTTGCATTAATCCTTTTGCTCCAACAGGTGATGTCGCCTCTACGTGAAAAGCGCTTTCTTGTCTTGCAAGTGCAATTAGCAGATGTTTTGGTATTTGGTTTATTTTTGAGTTTTTTTCGAATAACTCCTCAAAGGAAAGAGGAAAACGTAGTTCGGTATCGTTCCAGAAACCTGCTTTTATCATGCTAGTTATAGCACCATTATGCCATAACCATTTCTTGCACACATGAGCAGCGGATATCCATTGCGCCTTAGTAAAATTTTTAGTTGCCTTGTTCCATTCCCTGCGCGCAGAAAGATTAAGGTTATGATGTAAGAGTTCTCTTGTTCTTGCTATGCCAGGTAACCTCTCAACGTAAGAGAAGTCTATTTTTCTTGGAGTTGAATCTTCGTAGTTCATGTTATTTCTTAATCCAAGCCATTGGCTGCTTAGAAATCCATAAAAACTTCTTTCTGAAGAAAGCTTGCTGTAATTTTTTTGGGGTACTAGCTTCGAATCGACATCGTTTAGCTCGCTAGCTCTTTGGATCCAATATCTCCACACTTGTTTATTTTTTAGATCTGAAGGCATATTGTTTATCCAAAAAAGAGCTTTCTCCCAATCTCCTATACGTATAGACTGGCGAACTCTCCACTCCAGAAGTTTACTACTAGATAGGTCGATGTTTTCTTTAAGATACAGGTCAGATTTTTTTTGTTGATTTTGCCTAAAGAGACCTTTGACTAATGCGTCGTTTATTTTTATTTTTTGCAGAGCACTAAAGTTATATGTCTTTTGATAAATTTCGAAGTGGCGAAGTGCGTCCAAAGAATCTTTTTTTGCTAACTTTTTTAACCCGTATGAAATTGCCTCATAAACTTCTGCTTTTCCGAAACTTTTTTCTTTCGAGCTAAAGGTATTATAGTTATCTAAACCGTTTTGATAGCGATATATTTCATATAATTTTAATGCTAGTTCTTTGTTAGCTTTATTATTAATAAATCTAAGCAGGTATTGTGATAGCTGATACTGATGCCTAGATATCGATTTCACGTATCGTTGCCAGGCAATATCTTCAGTAATATGTTTATCTTTAATTAAAATAGAGAATAATTTATCACATTCCTTAGGTTGAGACTTTGCTTTAGACCAGAGCTTAATACCGTCTTGCATAGCAACTTTTTCTTCATCCCCGCCCTTTTTTATTCGTGCAAATTGGTAATAACATTGTTGTTTAATTGAGGCACCACTTTTTTTATAATCAAGCAAATAATCTTGCCACTTATTATGTTTTCTCAGTGCTTCTAGCCAATAGTGCCTAACATCTGAGGCAACTGCAGATTTGTCGTTTTGATTTAGAAATTTTCTAACATCATTTTTTGGAAAACTATAAATCCTTTGAAGCAGCTCAAGAGCCTCCAGGTGGTGTTTGATAGGATAGTCACCAAGTTGTTCATATTTCTTCAGGTAGGTTACTTTATCTCGTGCTTGAAGCGCATCATGTGCTGATTTAAAAATTTCACGTTGATCTTTCAATGAAGCACGTATTGCTGTTTCATCTGCAGACCATGCTGCCTGGGATTGGAGTGCACCAGTTAATAATAGTAACGAATTTAAAAAAAATGGGATCAACCATTCTTTATAGCTAGCTGTATTTATTAATTTGTTCATAGAAATATATTGTCTGCTAATAATTTATAGGGACCAAAGGCTTTAAAAGTCGAATATTTATATGCATCATAGCTATAAGATTAAATATAAAATAGACCAGGCAGTGCATATTTTATATGTATGATAAAAAAATTGGTTTAACTATTTATCTGTATTGACCTGGGTGACTAAAATATAATCTGTTTTAAAAAAGACAATTAGGTTAGCAATGATATACATAATAATTCTTTTGGCGTTACTAGTAATTCTTTCACCTTTGATGTGGTTTAGGGTGTCTCCACGCCAGAAGACAATAATATCTATGAGACAAGAAGCATCTCGTTTAGGACTCATAGTCAAGTTAAGCACAGCTGGAGACGCTCGATTAGACGAAAAATATAAAGATTATATAACCTATGGACTTCCATGGCAGTTAGATTCTATTGCACCTTTGCAGCCAAATATGGAAAACTGGCTTTTAGTAAGAGGCTCAAATAGAGGCGATGCCTCTATTTGGCCTGACTGGAATTGGCTCGGCAGAGAATGCAACAAAGAACTTATGAGTGTAATAGGACCATTGCTACCGTCTTTGCCCTCTGATATTTCGGCACTAAAAGCAAGCCCTAAAGGCATAGAGGTGTTCTGGAGAGAGCATGGAAAAATAGCCGACATAGTTGTTATTAACAAGGTGTTAGTTTTGTTAAAAAAAAGTATACGCGTTGATCTGAATCAATAATTTTATCAATAAATGAAAAAATTACCTTGACCAACCCACCATAGGTACCTGTATATTCCAATTATAAGCAAATAATAATTTTTAAAAACTTTAATTAGTATTTTCACAACTAATGATCTGAAGCTTTTAGTGGTCAGTAAAATAATGGCTATTGAAAATAAAGCGACTACATATAGTGCGGTATATATAGTTCGCTAATATATTTTTTGCGAACAATCGGTCTAAAAGTAAATTCTTTTTTTCGGCAATTTAAATGAGCAATATAATCTGATGGGAAAGTCACTAGTTATTGTTGAATCTCCAGCCAAAGCTAAAACTATTAATAAATATTTGGGGTCTGAATTTATTGTTAAATCGAGTATTGGTCATATTCGTGATGTTTCAAAAAATATTGTTTCTACCAATCCTGCAGCTCGCTCTAAAGCAGCAGCCATAACTCGCAGTCTGCCGGAAAGTAAAAAAATCGCTCACAAAGCAAAAAAGGCTCGAGAGAAGCTTTTCAATTCAATGGGCATCAATCCAGAAAAAGATTGGCAAGCTCGATATGATATTTTAGCCGGCAAAGAAAAAGTAGTTTCTGAATTAAAAAAATTAGCAAAAAATGCAGATACTATTTATCTAGCAACAGATCTTGATAGAGAGGGTGAAGCTATAGCGTGGCATTTACGTGAAATTATAGGTGGAAGTGAGGATCGATACAAAAGAGTAGTTTTTAATGAAATTACTAAAAAGGCGGTTCAAGAGGCATTCTCGAAACCTTCTGAACTAGACATAGACCGCGTTAACGCTCAACAGGCTAGGAGGTTTTTAGACCGAGTCGTTGGTTTTATGGTCTCCCCATTGCTATGGGGTAAAGTAGCTAGAGGTCTCTCAGCGGGAAGGGTTCAGTCAGTTGCTGTGAAATTAATAGTTGAGAGAGAGCGTGAAATTAAAGCTTTTAATCCAGACGAATATTGGACACTGCATGCTGATTTAGAATCTGTATCTAATGACAAGATCCGTTTTGAAGTCAATAAATTTTCTGGTGTAAATTTTTTACCAAAAAATAAAGAGCAAACATATGGAGCTTTAGATACCCTAAAACTAGCCAAATATAATGTCATAGGACGCGAGGATAAGCCTACAGGTAGTAAGCCATCTGCCCCTTTTATCACTTCAACGCTACAACAGGCTGCTAGTACAAGACTGGGGTATGGAGTAAAAAAGACTATGGCTATGGCGCAGCGGCTTTATCAGGGCGGCTATATTACTTATATGAGAACAGACTCAATTAATCTCAGTGCAGATTCTGTCTCTGCTTGTAGGGGTTATATTGAGAAGAGCTTTGGTGTTGATTATCTACCAGAAAAACCTAATACATATATTAGCAAGTCCGGCGCACAAGAAGCTCATGAGGCTATAAGGCCATCCAATGTAGATATTATGCCAAACGATTTGATTGATATGGATGACGCGAGGCAACTCTACCAGCTCATCTGGCAGCAATTTGTTGCATGCCAGATGATGCCAGCACAGTTTACTAGTACAACTATTAAAGTCTGTGCAGAAGACTACGAGATGAAGGCTAAAGGTAGAATTATTAGGTTTGATGGATATCTAAAGGTATTACCCCTGGTTCGCAAGAAAGATGATGATGGCGAGCTACCAGACCTAAATGTCGGTGATTCAATGACACTCAGCGTTCTAGTACCCCTTCAGCATTTTACGAAACCCCCGCCCCGTTTCTCTGAGGCTGCTTTAGTTAAAGAGTTAGAAAAATTAGGTATTGGTAGGCCATCTACCTACGCTTCAATAATCTCAAGAATCCAAGAAGCTGGATACGTAAAAGTAGAAAATCGACGATTTTATGCAGAAAAAATTGGTGATATTGTAACGGTACGTTTAAATGAAAGCTTTGCAGAACTTATGGATTATGGGTTCACTGCAGCTATGGAAAACCATCTAGATGACGTAGCTAGCGGAAAGCGTGACTGGAAAGATGTTCTTAATAAATTTTACGCAGATTTTTCTGTAAGCCTGTCTAGGGCTGAGCAAGAAGAAGGTGGTATGCGGCCCAACGAACCGACCCTTACAGATATTCATTGCCCGCAGTCAGATTGTGATAGACCGATGTCAATTCGAACTGGTTCTACCGGGGTTTTCTTAAGTTGTTCTGGTTATATTTTGCCACCTAAAGAACGATGCAAGAGTACACTTAATCTTAGTTCTGGTGATGAGGCTATTAATGTTGATGATGACGATGAGGCCGAATCACGACAGCTTATGCAAAAACGTCATTGTGGAATTTGTAGTACGACTATGGATAGCTACCTAGTTGATTCAACAAGAAAACTTTATATTTGTGGAAAAAATCCAACTTGTTGTGGTTTTGAAGTTGAAAAAGGTGTATTTGCCCTCAAAGGCTATGAAGGGCCTTCTCTTGTGTGCGATAAGTGCGGAATGGATATGCACTTAAAAAATGGTAGATTTGGAAAATATTTTGGTTGTACAGGTGATACCTGTAAAAATACCCGTAAACTGCTAAGAAACGGTGAACCTTCGCCACCAAAAATGGATCCAGTTCCTATGCCCGATTTGCTATGCAACAAAGTAGAAGATCATTATATATTACGTGATGGGGCTGTGGGTATGTTTCTTGCTGCCAGTCAATATCCAAAGCATCGCGAAACAAGAGCACCACTTGTAATTGAGATTATTCCGTACAAGGACAAAATTGACCCTAAGTATAGTCATATTTTTGATGCTCCACAGCAAGATCCGGATGGACTTAAGGCGCTTATTCGTTTTAACCGGAAAGAAAAGACACATTACGTACAATCAGAGATAGATGGCAAGCCGACGGGCTGGAAGGCGCAATATATTAATTCAAAATGGAGTGTAGAAGACAAGAGAAAAGTAAATAAAAAGAAATAATGAATACTAAAATTAGTCTTATCGACCACATTAAATCTCATCATAGGTATTAAAAAAAGAATAATCATGAATCCTTATATTTCTGTTGTGAATCAAAAAATATCTTTCTGTGACATTTTACTAAAAGAAGGAATATTAAAAAGTGGTTTTTCAGAAAAAGTAACGCATCAGCTAGAATTAGTTTTCTCTGAATCAGCACTCCACCAGCTTAAGTATGCATATATCAATTATTTAAAAGAAATTGGTTCGGTCCATAAATGTAAAGAAGTTGAATCAATTGATTCCATAGAAAATTTGAATTTTGCTTTAGAAGCGATAAAAAAAACTTCAGGTGAGGCGCAAGAGATTAATTTTCTTATTCAAGATCAATCAAGTTGGTTAAGTCAGCTTCTCATTCAACATAAAAAATTATCATCACTTCCTCGTCAGATCATAAAAAAAAATGATAATCGATCTGCTTCTTTGCTTGATGTAAAGCAACTGGATGACAGTATGAATTTGAATTTTATGCTCTTAGATAGATGGAGAAAAGAATTTATAGAGTTGATATCACGGAATCGAGAACTAATGTATGAATGTTGATTTTTTCTTAATTATATAAATGCTAGTTTAAAATCTTCCGACAGCTCTGCTATAATAATAAAGAGATTTTATTTGGCCATTGGAATAGTTATATGTCTTTTTTTGAAATAGTTGTGTTACCTAATGGAGACATTGCCCTTAAGAGGGAAGGTGACTCTGACGAGCCAATTATTCGCATTTCTTTTTCTAAAGAGGTCGATGGTTTTTCTGAAGAATCCAAGATAGATGTCGCAAAAGCTATGATTGATGCTGGTATTGATTTGTTTGATAAGATGGATCTAGATATTTTGCAAAAAAAACAGAGGAACCAATTTTCTAGCATATCACCGGTGATACATTAAGTAATTGATACTAATGGCTATAATTTTGTTCTCAGGATACCGACACTAACTCCTTCGATTACGAAGTTTTGATCTCTTAGGTCTACAAGGATTGGATCTAGGTCATCATTTTCTGGCATCAGCATGATTTCATATGCTGTAGAATTAGTTTTTAATCTTTTTACTGTTACTTCATCTTCGATTCTGGCTACCACAACTTCTCCGTTTTCTGCAGTATTCGTTTTGTGAACAACAAGTAAATCGCCATCTATAATTCCAATATTTTTCATACTCATACCCTGAACTTTAAGCAAGAAGTCTGCTCTTGGATGGAATATATCTGGCGGTACTTCTAAGTAATCTTCTATGTTTTCAATTGCTAGAATAGCTTCTCCAGCTGCTACACGGCCAATTAAGGGTAGCCCATTTTGTTCTTCTTCAAGGAGACGGATTCCTCGTGAGGTACCCTTTATCATCTCGATAACACCTTTTCTTGCAAGCGCCCTTAGGTGCTCTTCTGCAGCATTTGGGGATCTAAAACCAAGTTCAGTGGCTATTTCTGCTCTTGTGGGGGGGTAGCCAGTTTTTTTTATATTTGTCTTAATTAGGTTTAGGATTTCTTCTTGTCTAGCTGTTAGAGCAATATTGGTCATTTTATGTCTCCATATCAAAACTAAATTTTAATATATTGATATAACTGTTAATAAATATAGCCTGTATCTATCAACAGTATAATTCAAAACTGTATCAACACCAACACTTATTTAATTGCTTCTTTGAATATTCATTGCTCAATAAGTTTGGATAAAGAGAGCTTATGAAAACTATTATCAATGGCAAATAAAAAATAATTTATTACATGTATAGTGAAATTGTTCTTAATACTGGTTTATGATTGAATTAAATAAAGTAAACTTTTACTAGATGTGAGATTTAAGGAAAATGACTATGTCACAAGGGCCTTTAATAATTGATTTGGATGGATTCTCGCTTACATCATCGGAAAAATATTTGCTAAAAAGTCGTCATATTGGTGGTGTTATATTTTTTTCTAGAAACTTTAAGAATATAAACCAACTGTTATCGCTTGTGTTTGAAATTAGAAAAATTAAACCAGATATTTTAATTTGTGTTGATCAAGAAGGTGGTCGAGTTCAGCGCTTAAAAAACGGTTTTAGTCAGTTACCCTCAATGAAAATTCTTGGCGATCTCCTAGATACATCGTCAGAAAATTTCATTAAGGATTGCGGATGGTTAATGGCGTCAGAATTAATAGCATGTGACATAGACTTTAGTTTCGCTCCTGTTTTAGATCTTGATATAGATAAGTGCGTGGTAATCGCAGATCGCTCTTTCTCTCAGTACCCAATATTAGCAACAAGAGCAGCAAAACTTTTTATAGATGGAATGAAAGAAGCAGGTATGGGAGCTACGGGTAAGCATTTTCCGGGTCATGGTGGTGTGGTTAATGATAGTCATCATATGACACCGAGGGATGATAGAAATATAGAGAACCTATATGAGCATGATCTTATTCCTTTCAAAGAATTAGCTGGTACATTGGATGCAATAATGCCTGCGCATATCATTTACCCCGAAATAGATCAGGATGCTGTCTGCTTCTCTAAATTTTGGTTAACACAAGTTTTAAGAAAAGATTTAAAATTTGATGGAGTTATTTTTAGCGATGATCTTTCTATGAAGGGAGCCGATATTGCTGGCGACTATAAAAATAAAGCTAAGTCGGCACTTGATGCTGGTTGCGATATGATTTTAGTTTGTAATAATAGAGAAGGTGTTATCGAGGTTATAGGGTTTTTAGAATCATACAACTGGACGCCACCCTTAAGATTGTCCAAAATGAATCATAGAAATAAAATATCATGGAAAGAACTAGCTTGTGATAATCGTTGGAAATCAACTAAAGCATTTCTCGCAACTCTTCTCACGAGCTAATCAGAGTTAAAGATACGATTAATACAGGAATTTTTTTATGGCAGTTTTAGAGAGTTGGCTAGTTAATTTAACAGGTGGATTTTATCTGTGGATATTAGAAATATTTCTAATCGTTGCTTGTTCTTTTGTTTTTGGCCACTTAGTTAACAGATTAATAAATATGCTTGAGAGGCATGCTGCTAAATCTAAGACAGTTTGGGATGATGCAATCATTGAGGCATTTAGGCGACCAGCTATTTGGGCTATTTGGATTATTGGTATAAATTTAGCAGCATCCGTAGCCTCGAAAGCTGCAGGCTCGGAAATTCACGACCTCATAAATTTAGTAAATAGAGCCTCCATAATTTTTCTTTCTACTCTATTTTTAATTAATTTAATAAAAAGGGCAGAACGTAACTTAACTGATCTTAAATATACTGATGATCCCTGTGACGAGACTACAGTTAAGGCAGTCGGTAAGCTTCTTCGCTTTTCTGTGATTATTACAGCAATTTTAATAGCAATGCAGCTTTTTGGTTACAGTATATCTGGATTACTAGCATTTGGTGGTATCGGAGGCCTAGCGATTGGTTTTGCTGCGAAAGATCTTTTGGCAAACTTTTTTGGTGGGCTAATGTTATATTTTGACCAACCATTTAAGGTTGGAGACTGGGTTAGGTCTCCTGATCAGGAAATCGAAGGTACTGTAGAAGATATTGGATGGCGCTTAACTAGAATCAGAACGTTTGATCAGAGGCCGCTGTATATACCGAACTCTGTTTTTAACAGTATCTCCTTAGAAAATCCTTCAAGGATGCTGAATCGGCGTATATATGAAACGATAGGTATTCGTTATGACGACTTAGGAAAAATGGAAGCAATAGTATTAGACGTTCATGAGATGCTATCTCAGCATGAAGATATTGATAAAAATAAAACGTTAATCGTAAATTTCGATGCATTTGCACCTTCGTCTGCTGATTTTTTTATTTATACTTTCACAAAGACAACAAAATGGATCCTGTATCATCATATAAAACAAGATGTTCTGCTGAAGGTATCAAGCATTATAGATAAACATAATGCTGAGATAGCTTTCCCAACCTCAACTCTTCATATGGTTCCTGGTCCAAAGTCCCATATAGACTGAAGAAAAAAACATAAATTTGATATTTTTGGTTTAAAGCTTACTCAAAAATAATCATATCCTTGTATTTGAGCGACTCATTTTTTACTGCAGTTTAGTTTTTACTAGGCTCCAAAAGCCCTAGTAAATTAGTTGCTCCTTGTATGCGTTGGTCAGATGTTTCCATTTCATAGTTGAATTTTAAGCCATTTGGCCCCTGAAAATGATATATGCCTGGTTGTTTTTGAACTAATTCTACTAAGGTTATAGGATCTATTGAAGTAGTAGAGGCGAATTCGATTCGTCCATCTTTAGAGCCAGTTTCTAGTTTAGTAACGCCTAATTTCCGGGCATACAGTTTTATTGATGTAACATGAAATAGATTTTTTAGATAGCCGTTGATTAAGCCAAAACGATCTATCATTTCAACCTGAAGCTCACGAAGTTCTGAATCAGAAACAGCGTTAGCTATTCGCTTGTAAAAAATCAATCGCATGTGCACATCTGGTAGGTATTCTTCAGGGATAAGGGCAGGGATATTAAGTTTGATATCGACATCATTATTTGCTGTGAGCTCTAAATCAGGTAAATTGCCACTCTTTATAGCCTTGACTGCTTTATCAAGTAATTCTGTATAGAGCGTAAAGCCAATTGATTGAATATGACCACTTTGTCCTTTTCCTAAAAGTTCTCCAGCACCACGAATCTCTAGATCATGCGTAGCTATAGTGAAGCCTGAACCAAGTTGATTTGTATCCCTTATGGCCTCTAGTCGCTTGGAGGCGTCAGATGTTAATACTTTTGGTTCAGGTGTTAATAGATAAGCATATGCCTGATGGTGAGATCGGCCAACCCTACCTCTCAGCTGATGAAGTTGTGCGAGACCAAATTTATCTGCTCTATTTATGAGTATGGTATTTGCACTTGGTATGTCAATACCGTTTTCTATTATAGTACTGCAAACTAGAACATTGAAACGCTGATGATAAAAGTCAGACATAACCTTTTCAAGATCTTTTTCTCTCATTTGTCCATGTGCAAAGTTAATTTTTGCTTCTGGCATCAGTTCTTGCAGCCAGTCAGCTGTATACTCGATACTTCTGACCTCGTTATGTAAGTAAAAAACTTGTCCCCCTCTTAATATTTCTCGTAAAATAGCTTCGCGAATGACACCAGAATCTTTTTCACGTATAAATGTTTTAACAGATAGTCTTTTTGCAGGTGCCGTTGCGATAATAGAGAGATCTCTTATGCCGGACATTGATAGATTAAGAGTTCTAGGAATAGGTGTCGCTGTAAGAGTTAAAATATCAACCTCAGACCTAAGAGATTTAATTTTTTCTTTCTGCTTTACTCCGAATCGATGTTCTTCATCAATTATGAGGAGACCAAGATTCTTATAAGTTATTTTTGCATGTAAAAGCTTATGAGTTCCAATTAATATATCAATTTTTCCAAGGGCCGTATCCTTTAAAATTTTTTCTTGATCTTTCGTTCCAATAAATCTTGATAGCTCACCAATATTTACGGGCCAGCTGGCAAACCGATCTCGGAAATTTTCTACGTGCTGATGGACAAGCAATGTAGTAGGAACAAGTATAACGACCTGCTTTTGACTTGTTACTGCAATAAATGCCGCTCGCATAGCTACTTCTGTTTTACCAAACCCAACATCACCGCAAATTAATCTATCCATAGGTCGCTCAGATAGCATATCTTGCTTTGTTGCTTCGATTGTTTCTATTTGATCTGGAGTTTCTTCAAAAGGAAAGTCGGAACAAAAGGTTTCATAGTCGTCAGCTAATAGTTTACAGGCGAAGCCTTTTTTAGAAGCTCTCATCGAATATATATCTAACAGCTCAACAGCTGTGTCAGATATTTGTTTTAAAGCTTTATTTTTTGATTTCTCCCACTGTTCCCCACCAAGTTTGTGAAGAGGAGTTTGTATTTCTTCTGCTCCACTATAGCGGCTTATTAAATTAAGAGACGAAACAGGTACGTATAGCATAGCCTTATCAGCATACTCTAATGCAAGAAACTCCTGGGGCCACTCTTCCGAGTCAATATTCTTTAATCCTAAATATCTTCCAACACCATGTTCTATATGGACAACTGGTGACCCTATATTTAATTCGGAGAGATTTTTTATAGCTTGCTCTGAACGCCCTATTTTTTTTGCGCGACGCCGGTTTTGTATAATTTTAAGTCCAAATAACTCTGACTCTGTTACTAATAAAATATTTGGCTTTTTTAAGTATAACCCTCTCTCTATTGGATAGGTTGTTAAGCAGATTTGTTCATTTATATCTGTGAAAGATTTCCAATTGTCTACATCTAAATGTTCTATTTCGCTACTACTTAGTATCTTACTCAAAGCTTCTTTGCGTCCTTGAGTTTCAGCACAAAACAATACTCGCCCACTCAAGCTAGCTAGTAAATTTTTTAACTTTACAAGTGCACTCCTCGCTTCGTTATCAGCAGATATATCAGGTATAGGTTGAAATTTTAAATTGAAAGTTTTTGCAGTTTCATTAATATTATCTTTTATTGCAGATATTTTGATGCACGGATATTTTTTTAAGGCACCAAAAAATTCACTAACTGGAATAAAGACTTCAACTGGAGAGAGAAGTGGATTTTTGCTATCGATATTACATTCTTCAAAACGAGTTTTGACGCTTTCCCAGAAATTTTGTGCACTCGACTCCACATCATTTTCAGTAATAACGAGGCAGTTTTTTGGAAGATATTCAAATATAGAGGAACATTCTTCAAAAAATAATGGCAAGAAATACTCAATTCCTTGTGGTGCAATTCTATTATTTACCTTTGAGTAAATCGAGCATTTTCTGTGATCTTCATCGAATCGCTCAACCCATTTTCTTTTAAATATTTTTATAGATTCATCATCCAGTGGAATTTCTTTGGCCGGCAAAAGAAAAATACGGTTAATTTTTTCCTTAGTTAGCTGAGTATCTGGATCAAAAGTCCTTAAGCTTTCAATTTCATCATCAAATAGGTCAATACGAAAAGGCAAAGGAGCGCCCATTGGATATATATCTACGATCGAACCACGTATATTATATTCTCCGCGCTCAATAACTGTGTTGGTGAGATGATAGCCACTAAATTGAAGTTTTTTTCGTAAATCCTCGAGATGAAGTTTATCTCCAACGTTATAGTCAAACGAGCGAGCACCAAAGAAGCTGGTTGGCGGCAATCGGTGCATCATTGTCATAACTGGAGCAACAACTACGAAAGAATTTTTTTTTGGCAAGCTAAATAATATTTTTAATCTCTGAGAAATTATATCTTGGTGCGGCGAAAATTGATCATATGGTAGAGTTTCCCAATCAGGAAATTGAGAAACTTTAGATTTGTCTCCTAAAAAAAAAGAAATCTCAGATTCTATTTGTGACGCCGATCTAGCGGATGAGGCAACTACAAGAATAGGTCCTTTATGTTGTTGTGAGGCTTCAGCGATACTAAGTGATAGTCCAGCACTAAAAGCTCCGCTCCATATGCGTTTTTCGCCTGATGAATTGACTAATGGTAGCGAAAGAACTGGCATAAAATATATAACGCTGTAAGTTAGTAATTTATTTTCATGGCGTATCTCGCTGTTAAAGATTTTGCCATAGTTGATTAAGTATTTCGGACAGGTATTTTAGCCATGGTTCTATTATATTGATATGGTCTTTTCATAAATTGTGAATGTTTCGTGCAAATATAAACCTAATCTATGAGGGGGGTTAAAATGAGTAATTGCAGTCCATACAAAGTCATGGTCTTGTCAGTTATTTTTTTACTTATTTTAGGTGGATGCTCGGCTCAAAATTTTAACCTAAAGGATCTAGCAAAATCAGATATGGATGAGGTTGCTGACCATCATTACAAAGAAATAGAATCATTACTTAGAGAACTTACTATAAAACTGTACAAAAGAAATCCTAAATATCTTAAAGTTTTGCATGGATATAATAATGAGCTCCGAAGTATAGATTTTAGATTAAAACAAATTTTTGATAGACCAGGAAAATCTGAGATATCTGAAATTTCAAAATATGGAACCGAAGCAGTTGAATTAGCACTTGATAAAAATTATGGCGGGGATAGAGTCTTAGCCTTTATGGCTGGATTAACCGATATGATAAAAAAATCTTATGGTTATAATACGGAATTTTTCATTTATACAGAATTAAAAGAGCAGGATCTTTATTTAAGTGCACGTAATTTAGAGATTGCATTTTGGCGTCTAACTTCCTATAGAAATTTAGCGGGTGAACCTTTCATACTCAGCAACAGTAGAGGTAGCGAGATAGAAAATCTTAGCTATGAGCGCATATTTGGCAAAATGATTGCACTGCAGGATATGTTGGCGCGAATATCGTCCGGAAAAAATAACAGAATGCTTAAAACTGTTGTTCAAAATGTAGCAACCAAGGCTTTTTTCCCATTTTAATTAAAAGTTATTGTAATAAACTATATGCATAAGATATCAGTTTTTTTAAGAAGTATTACAATCTCCTTGCGATTATTTGTGCATACCAAAAAATGTAACCCTATTTTCTGTTCAACTGAGGTTGCTCTCATAAGGCCGAAACCTGATAATAGCCTTATAAACATATGTTGAATTTCAAGTCAGAGGCTTAAAATAGTGATAGAAAATACTCGCCCTATACCTGCAGATTTTTTTTCGGACTGGAAAGAACGTGAAGCACTTTCTGAAGCCATGATCCCTTTAATTGGCAGCCTTTATCGTGAAAAAAATATTTCTCTATATATGTACGGTAAAAGTATGGTTAATCGTTCGGTTATAGAGCTCATGAAGGCTCATAGATTTGTGCGCCAGATTGAACAAAACGAATTATCAGAATATGAAACATTTCCTTTGATCTCTGCTTTATCAAAAATGGACTTAGGTCCAGCGCATATAGATGTTGGAAAACTGGCTGTAAAGTATCAGGATTCACAAGAAGGGTGCAAACTAGTTGATTTTCTAGCTAAAGAGGTTGGTGAAGATCTGAGTGATATGCAAAAACCAATCCCCAAACCTCAAGATGTAGTCCTCTATGGCTTTGGTCGAATCGGTCGCCTCTTAGCAAGATTATTGATAGAAAAAACAGGAAGTGGTGATATGCTTCGCCTGAGAGCTATAGTCGTTCGTAGGGGTTCCAGTGAGGATGATCTTTGTAAGCGAGCAAGCTTGTTACGACGTGATTCTGTTCATGGCGCGTTTGATGGAACAATTCGTATTTTAAAAGATAAGAACATTTTAGTATGCAATGGAAATCCTATTCAGGTTATTTATGCAGAGTCACCCAGCGACATAGATTATACAAAGTTTGGTATTAGTAATGCTATATTGATCGATAACACTGGGGTTTGGCGAGATGAAAAAGGTTTAGGGCAACATTTAAAGTGTCCCGGTGCTGCAAAAGTGATACTAACAGCTCCCGGTAAAGATCATATTCCAAATATAGTATATGGAATAAATCACCACCAAATTCAGGATAGTTCAAAAATCATATCAGCAGCCTCTTGTACTACTAATGCAATAGTTCCCATTCTAAAAGTACTTCAGGATAAATTTGGAATAAAAAGTGGACATGTCGAAACAGTTCACTCATACACCAATGATCAAAATCTGATCGATAATTATCATAAAGGCGCAAGACGCGGTCGGAGTGCTGCGCTAAATATGGTGTTAACAGAAACTGGTGCGGCTAAAGCAGTCGCTAAGGCACTGCCTGAACTTGAAGGAAAGCTCACAGGAAATGCGATAAGAGTACCTACCCCTAATGTATCTATGGCTATTCTAAATCTGCGTCTTAATCATGAGACAACTTTAGAGGAGATAAATAGTTATGTTAGAAAAATGTCCCTACATTCTCAGTTGCAAAATCAGATTGATTACACAAAATCTTCAGAAGCAGTCTCAACAGACTTTGTTGGATCACGTCATGCCTGTATATACGATGCACAGGCGACAATCGTAGATCGAGATAATGTCATATTGTATTGCTGGTACGACAATGAGTTTGGTTATAGTTGCCAAGTTATTAGGTGTCTTGAACAATTTGCTGGTATTTCATGGCGGATGATTCCAAGATAACAGATATTTGATTTTTTCTTCATCAAAATAGAATATATGTTTTAAGGCTAAGCCAATATTTAGTAATTTAAGCAAAGAGATCTCTGAATGCTAACCTCGACATCATATAACTAAGAGTTATATCTTTCAATCTATCGGCATACCCATTATATTTATTGAGTTAACTTAGAAGTAAAGCACTAAAAAAATTTGTTCCACTGTTTTTAATCGCGTATAATTATGCCGTCTAATTTCTAGTAAATTTAAAAATATAGTAAAAGAACACGTTTTTTTAAGAAACCGTTGATTTTTTTTAACTTTTTTTGAAAAAATAAATATATCACACTTTAATAGTAATGATAACTATTATCATTACTATATTGTATCGAATACCACTTTAAAAGCAGTTAACGTTTAAAAATAATTTTAAGGCGCTACCTAATGGTGAAAATTTATAAGGGTATGGACATACCCTTATCCGGAGAACCCGAACAAATCATACATGAAGGGGTTCCTGTAAAATCTATCGCTGTAGTAGGAGATGACTATATTGGCATGAAGCCTACTATGTCAGTAAAAGTAGGAGATATAGTCAAGGCAGGTGAAATACTCTTTTCTGATAAAAAAACAGAAGGTGTGCATTATACTTCCCCGGTAAGCGGTAAAGTATCCTCAGTCAATCGTGGAGAGCGAAGAGTCCTTCAGTCCGTAGTAGTAGATATAGTTGGAAATGAAAAATTAAAATTTAAACACTACTCTCCTATAGAATTATCAGTCTTAGATAGAGATCTTGTTGTCGACAACCTAGTTGCATCTGGTTTATGGACGTCTATAAGAACTCGGCCATATTCAAAGGTTCCTTCTCCTTCCTCTGAAGCACCAAATTCAATTTTTGTTACGGCCATCGATACAAATCCTTTAGCGGTAAATCCGGAAGTTGTTATTAGTGAAAGAAGCGAAGATTTCAATAATGGGCTTTCAGCACTTAAACGCCTAACGGCTGGTCCTTTGCACCTCTGTGTTTCAGGCAACTCGAAGCTTGCTGGAAGTGATGTAGATGGTGTCCTTGAGCAACGATTTACTGGTCCTCATCCAGCTGGCCTAGCAGGCACGCATATCCATTTTATAGATCCTGTGAGCGACAAAAAAACAGTATGGGTTGTAGGGTATCAGGATGTACTAGCAATCGGAACCTTGTTCACCACAGGTTATCTGGATAGTCGCAGAGTAGTATCTTTATGTGGACCACAAATGATAAAGCCGAGACTCATTCGTACAATTATTGGTGCAGATATCAGTGAATTAATAAAAAATGAACTTCATGATGGCGAAAGTCGAGTTATTTCAGGGTCAATACTGTCCGGCCGTACTGCTTCTTTAGCCTATGCAGACGGCGTATTTTCTTTTTTGGGGCGCTATCATACTCAAATTACTGCAATTCTTGAGGGACATCAGCGTGAGTTTTTACGTTATGCATCCTTAGGGGTCAATCGTCATTCAGTATTACCTATTTATCTCTCTTCTATAGGTCCTGCTAAAGAGAAAAAATTCAATTTTAATACAAACACAAATGGTAGCGAGAGAGCGATGGTACCTATTGGGAACTACGAAAAAGTTATGCCTTTAGATGTATTGCCCACTCAACTTTTACGAGCATTAATTGTTGGTGATACTGAAGTAGCACAAAAACTTGGATGTCTAGAACTTGAAGAAGAAGATTTGGCACTTTGTAGCTATGTGTGCGTTGGAAAATACGAATATGGGCCAATTTTGAGAAATAATCTATCTCGTATTGAGAAGGAGGGTTAATAGTGAAAGCACTCCGCAACTACTTAGATAGAATTGAGCCTCATTTTAATAAGGGCGGAAAATTTCAGAGTTTTTTTGCTTTGTACGAGGCTGTTGATACGATTTTTTATTCGCCAGGATCAGTCACTAAAAATGGTTCACATATTCGTGATGGTATTGATTTAAAGCGAGTAATGATAACAGTTTGGCTCGCTACATTTCCAGCCATGTTTTATGGTATGTACAATCTTGGCTTCCAAGCAAATACCATTCTTGCCGGACAAGATGCAGCTTTTAATACAGATTGGCATGAAACAATTATTTTGATGTTTGCTGGACATGATCCTACAAGTATATGGGACTGTATGTTTTATGGTGCAGTCTATTTCATTCCAATTTATATGGTTACATTTATCGCTGGCGGTTTCTGGGAGGTGCTTTTTGCTTCTGTGAGAGGCCACGAGATAAATGAAGGATTCTTTGTAACTTCAATTTTGTTCGCTTTGATCTGTCCTCCAGATATACCACTGTGGCAAGTTGCTCTAGGAATAAGTTTTGGAGTTGTTATTGGGAAAGAGGTATTCGGAGGAACAGGGAAAAACTTCCTTAATCCTGCATTAACAGGGCGAGCATTTCTTTTCTTTGCTTATCCTGCTGAACTATCTGGTGATGCCGTCTGGACTGCTGTTGATGGTTATACTGGAGCAACAATGCTTTCTGTTGCAGCCACAAACGGTATTGAGGCTGTACAGCAAAATCTCACATGGTTTGATGCATTTATTGGAAACAAGCAAGGCTCTATTGGTGAAACATCAATTCTTGCAATTTTAGTTGGTGGCGCTATTCTTCTTTTGACAAGAATCGGAGCATGGCGGATCATGTTGGGAGTTTTTGTTGGTATGGTTGCTTTATCCTCTCTCTTTAATTTCATTGGCTCAGATACAAATCCAATGTTTAACGTTCCTTGGCATTGGCATTTAGTTATTGGTAGTTTTGCTTTTGGACTTGTATTTATGGCAACTGATCCTGTTTCTGCTTCTATGACAGATACAGGTAAATTCTGGTACGGATTACTGATCGGAATCATGACAGTACTAATACGTGTTGTTAATCCTGCTTATCCTGAAGGAGTTATGTTGGCCATACTTTTTGCTAACTTATTTTCGCCTTTAATAGATCACTTTGTAGTTGAGGCTAACATCAAAAGGAGAATGGCTCGTGGCTAAAAATGACTCTACCTCAAAAACAATAAGGGTTGCCTTAACGCTTTGTATTATCTGTTCAGTTATTGTCTCTACAGCTGCAGTGCTTCTCAGGCCAGCGCAACAAGCTAATAAGGATCTCGACAGAAAAACAAATATTCTTGCCGCTGCAGGTATGCTCGAAAAGGGTGACGACGTCATAGCCAAATTTGAGACTATAAAAACAAGAGCCGTTGATCTTACAACTGGAAAATTTAGTGATTCAGTCGATCTTCAAACCTACAATCAAAGAAAAGCTGCTAAAGACCCAGAGCTCTCTATTGATCTTGGAGATGACGATATAGCTAAAATTGGCCGGCTTCCTAAATATATGATCGTTTATGTAGTTGAAGGAAATACCGGATTAGAAAAAATAATCCTTCCTGTTAAAGGTTATGGATTGTGGTCAACTTTGTATGGTTTCGTTGCGCTAGAATCTGATCTAAATACTGTAGCTGGTTTAGGATTTTACGAGCATGCAGAAACCCCTGGCCTAGGGGGTGAGATTGACAATCCCTCTTGGAAGGCCCAATGGATAGGCAAAAAAAGCTATGACTCTAATCAAAAACAAGCTTTAACTGTCATTAAGGGTAAAGTCGATACTAGTAGGCCGCAATCAGTTCACGAAATAGATGGATTGTCGGGAGCGACCCTCACTAGTAAGGGTGTAGATAATCTTATAAAATTCTGGATGGGTGAAAACGGATTCGCACCTTTTCTAGCAAATTTGCGCGCAGGGGAGGCTTGATATTGTCTAGTAAAATGAAAGGTATTTTATTAAAACCAATCTTTAATGAGAACCCAATCGCACTCCAAATTTTAGGCATATGCTCAGCTTTAGCTGTTACATCCAGCTTAAAAGTAACAGCAGTGATGTGTATTAGTCTAACAGTTGTAGCTGCGATTTCTAGCATGCTAGTTTCACTCATCCGAAATCAAATACCAGGAAGTATTCGAATAATAGTTCAGATGACCATCATAGCCTCGGTTGTTATTCTTGTAGATCAGGTTTTAAAGGCTGTAGCGTATGATATAAGTAAGCAACTCTCTGTTTTTGTTGGTTTAATAATAACCAATTGTATTGTGATGGGTCGCGCTGAAGGGTTTGCGATGAAGAATCCACCTATTGATAGTTTTTTAGATGGGATCGGTAATGGCTTGGGATATAGTGTTATTTTGCTAGCGCTTGCATTTGTTCGAGAGCTATTTGGTTCTGGAACTCTTTTCGGATTCGAGGTATTCCAAATAGTCACTAATGGCGGATGGTACGTACCTAACGGACTACTATTATTGCCACCGAGCGCTTTCTTTTTGATTGGATTGTTTATTTGGGGTTTAAGAGCCTGGAAAAAAGCACAAATTGAAGCTCCTGACTTTAAAATTGCAGCAAATACATCCAAAGGGGAGGTTTTCTAATGGAGCATTATTTGAGTTTGTTCGTAAAATCAGTATTTATAGAAAATATGGCTTTATCCTTTTTTTTGGGTATGTGTACTTTTCTGGCCATCTCCAAAAAAGTTCAAGCTGCAATGGGTCTTGGAATCGCTGTGATCGTAGTATTAGTAGTGACTGTTCCAGCTAACTATCTGATTTTCAAATACCTTTTGACAGAAGGAGCTCTAGTATGGACCGGTATAGACGGTATGGATCAAGTAGATTTGAGCTTTCTTGGGCTCCTTAGTTACATTGGTGTGATAGCTGCAATTGTTCAGATAATGGAAATGTTTCTGGATAAGTATGTTCCAGCTTTATATAGTGCATTAGGTGTGTTCTTGCCACTAATTACAGTTAATTGCGCTATATTGGGGGCAGCTTTATTCATGGTTGAAAGGGATTATGATCTAGCAGAAAGCACAGTATACGGACTGGGCGCTGGATTCGGCTGGGCATTAGCCATTGTAGCGCTCGCTGGAATAAGAGAAAAACTCAAATATAGTGATGTCCCAGATGGACTGCAGGGTCTCGGAATTACTTTCATTACTGTCGGTCTTATGTCATTAGGCTTTATGTCCTTTGGTGGAATCGATCTTTAATAGCTAGGGAGAAAAATAACAGCATGAATTTAGAGATTTTACTCGGTGTAGGAATGTTTACAGGAGTAGTACTAGCTCTAGTTGCTTTTATTCTGGCAGCTCGGGAAAAATTGGTTAGCTCAGGTCTTGTAACTATCGATATTAATGGTGAAAAAGATATCACTGTTCCTGCAGGCGATAAACTCCTGCTAACTTTGTCTAATGCAGGTTTATTTTTGGCATCTGCATGCGGGGGTGGTGGAACATGTGCGCAATGCAAATGTATTGTAACTGAGGGTGGTGGATCCATGCTGCCAACTGAAGAGTCTCATTTTTCAAAACGTGAGGCTAACGAAGGATGGCGGTTATCATGTCAGACTGCTGTAAAACAGGATATGAAGGTAGTTGTTCCTGAAGAGGTCTTTGGTGTTAAGCAATGGGAATGTACTGTAGAAGCTAATCCAAATGTTGCCACTTTTATAAAAGAATTAACTTTGCGTTTGCCTGATGGAGAGAGTGTAGACTTCAAAGCTGGTGGATATGTTCAGCTTGAATGTCCGCCTCATCACGTAAAATATAGCGAGTTTGATATAGAAGAAGAGTACCGAAAAGATTGGGAGCGTTTTGGTTTTTTTAAACATGAGTCTATTGTTGACGAGACTGTTATAAGAGCTTACTCCATGGCGAATTATCCAGAAGAAACAGGAATAGTTAAGTTTAACATCCGATGTGCAACACCGCCTCCTGGTACTGATGGAATACCTCCAGGAGTTATGTCTTCTTGGGCGTTTAATCTAAAGCCTGGTGATAAGGTTAACGTTTTTGGCCCCTTTGGTGAATTTTTTGCTAAAGATACATCTACGGAAATGGTTTTTATTGGGGGAGGAGCAGGTATGGCTCCTATGCGATCACATCTATTTGACCAGCTTCGCCGCATAAAAACAGATCGAAAAATTTCATTTTGGTATGGAGCTCGATCCATGCGGGAATGTTTTTATAATGACGAATATGACACTCTTGCTGAAGAAAATAAAAATTTCGACTGGCATTTGGCTCTATCTGACGCCCAACCAGAAGACAACTGGTGCGGACATAAAGGCTTCATACATAATGTACTTTTCGAAAATTATCTTAAAGATCATCCTGCACCTGAGGATTGTGAATATTATATGTGTGGGCCACCTATGATGAATTCAGCCGTCATCTCCATGCTGACCGATCTTGGAGTTGAACGTGACAATATATTTCTAGATGATTTTGGTGGTTAGACTATATGTTGTATATTGAAAAAAAAATTAAAACGGGGCTTGCAGCCTCGTTTTTGTTGATAGATTATTCAAAAAAAAAGACCTCGGTTCTCTTGGTTGCTTATCTTTTTTTCTTAACAGGATGTAATGGTAATCATACTGAAATAGTCTATACAGGCTTAGTGATGGGTACCACTTATGAAGTAAAAATAGTTTCGACAAAAAAAAATGATCCAAAATTACGTAATATAATAGATGCTCGACTTCAAAAAATGAATAGAATTTTTACCACGTATGATGATACTTCTGAACTGATGGTTTTCAATTCTTCACCACTAAACGTACCTCAAGCCGTTTCTTCAGAAATGATTGATGTTTTGCGGGTATCACAAGAAATCTTCATAAAGTCTAGAGGCTCATTTGATCCGACTGTATGGTCACTTGTGGATCTTTGGGGGTTTGGAGCAGTACCATCTAATCATGTTATTCCAGATCATGATTCAATCTCAAATCTTTTAGCGTTAGTTGGGCTAAACAACATCTCTATAGAAGAAGACAATAATCTTGTAGCTCGTCTTCGTGATGTAAAGTTAGACCTTTCAGCTATAGCAAAAGGCTATGCTGCTGATAGTGTCTCAGAATTATTAAACTCTATGGGAATTGATAGCTATCTTGTTGAGGTAGGCGGTGAATTACGTATTAAAGGAAAAAAAGCAAATGGCAAAAACTGGCATATAGCCATCGAAAAGCCATATATTTCTATAGATGGAGTACAAGCGATTATCCAGGTAACTGATTCAGGAGTCGCTACATCTGGAGACTATCGTAACTATTTTGAAGAAAATGGAAAAAGGTACTCCCATACAATAGATCCTCGCACAGGTTATCCAATTAGTCATAATTTGGTTTCTGCGACTGTAATAGCTGACACTGCTGCTGAAGCGGATGCCTTTTCAACTGCGATGATGGTGCTTGGTCCAGAGGACGCAATAGATATAGCTGAAGAAAATAACCTTGCAGTTTATTTAGTAATTAAAAACTCTAATGGTTTTGATGTTGTTTTTTCTAAAGCTTTTGCCCCATTTATTATTGGAGAATAAGTATGCTCGAGCTATTTCTTGCATTTGTTGTTTTAGTTTTAATCATGGCTGGTATGGCGGTGGGTATAATTATGGGGAAAAGCCCTCTAAAAGGATCTTGCGGCGGTGTGGGAGCAGCGCTTAATGAAAGCAACTACACCTGTGATTTATGTGAAGACGATCAAAAAAAATGCGATGATCTGTCGCAATATAGAGAGAAAAACACAACACAAGGATCCGGTCTTGCAGATACTTACCAAGCTACAACTAAGCGTCAATAGAACTATGCAAATTTTTGGAGAAATTCAAAATATAAGACAATCTTTATTCTTTTTGCAATTTAAGTTTTTCCCCAATTTTTAGTAGTGAATTTAATTTTAAGCCATTCCAGTTAATAATATTTTTTATTGAAACATGATTTTCTCTTGAAATTTTCCATAAAGAATCTCCGTCTTTAACAACATATAAAGTTTCAGAAGATCCTTGGGTTCTATCGAGTCCAGTACCAGGTATTTTTAATTCTTGCTGAATTTGAATGACGTCCCCATTAATGTTATTGATACGCATTAGCGCTTTTGTGCTTATATCATATTGTGCTGCAATTTCTGAAAGTGTATCACCCTGTTTAACTATATATATTTTTATTGGTGACCATTCTTTCTGTGGTATTTTCCCCAAAGATTTAAGAAAATTATCTTTATACCCAATAGGTAATAAAAGATTTTTGGGGCTTTCAGGATGAGTTACCCCTAATTTATATCCGGGATTCAGCATAACCATTTCATCAATACTGATCCCAGCTATTTCAGCTGCTTTAGATATGTCTATCTGAGTGGTTAAAGGCACAACCTCGAAATATGGCTTGTCAGAGAGAATTGGCAGATTGATATTATACTTTTTTGGACTAGCTATTATTCTAGATAATATCAACAATCTAGGAACGTAAGACATTGTTTCTTTGGGCAGCTTAAGAGACCAAAAGTCAGCAGACTTGCCGTTTTTTTTATTTCTTCTTATAGATCTTCTGACCGTTCCTTCTCCACCATTATAAGCTGCTAGAGTAAGTAGCCAATCACTATCAAAACGATTATAAAGATATAAAAGGTATTCAATCGCAGCATCTGTCGACTTGATTGGATCACGACGTGCATCATACCAAAAATCTTGTTTTAATCCCTGTTTTCTAGCCGTAGCTGGAATGAATTGCCAAAGTCCAGATGCGTGTTGACTTGAGTACGATAAAGGATTATAGGTGCTCTCTATGGCAGGTAAAAGAGCAAGTTCTAAAGGTATATTTTTATGCTCAAGTTTGTTGATAATATGATATATATAAGGCTTTCCATTCTCTGTTATTTTATCTATATACTTTTGATGATCTTGATCCCAGTGTTTCATATCATCAAGCTCTTGACGATCATAATGCTCTCGCAGCGTTAATCCTTTTCTCAATCTAGACCATAGATCTGAAGGTTTTTTTAGCTTAACAGCTATTGCTTTGTGAGTAGTTTTTGAAGATTGATATTCCAGCTGATTTGATTCTTTTATACTTTGTTGCGAGCAGCCAGAGCTGATAATAGAAAATAAAATGAGAGACACTAGTAGTTTAAAATGCATTATTATCACTGATAGATTGAATTTAAAGCTAAATACTAGTGAATTTCGACGATTCGATTTTTATTGTAGCATTATTTTTCTTAAGCAACTCTTTCTGTTCCTAGTGTTATTTATAATTATAATCTTTGATTTTAGTAGGTATCTTTCCATTTTCTAATAGCTGCGAAGGTTTGACTAACATTAAGATGTGATTTTTTGGTGAATGATTTAACAGCTTCTTGAATATCTTTATTATCAGCCCTTAAGAAAGGATTAATTTCTAGTTCTAAACCAATTGTAGATGGAAGCGATGGCTTATTTTGCATGCGTAATATCCGCACCTTCTCTGCATATTTTTTTAAGGATTCATTTTTAGGGTCAACGTTCAGTGCAAAGCCAGTATTGTTTTCCGTGTACTCATGACCACAATATATTTTGGTGGAGGGGGGTAAGGTAGATAGCTTAGAAAGAGATGCATGCATTTGTTGCGGTGTTCCCTCAAAGAGCCTGCCGCATCCACCAGAGAACAAGGTATCACCGCTAAATAGGATGGAGTCTTTGGCTGAATAATAGGCAAGATGGTCACGGGTGTGTCCAGGTATACTAATAACTTCAAATTCATGACCAGATAAAGATAGGATATCTTTATCACGTACTATGTTAGTTGCTTGCTCAATCCTCTGTGTTCCAAAAACTGGAATAGAATAGCGTTTTAGCAATTCATCTATTCCACCAGTATGATCTGGATGGTGATGTGTAATTAAAATTCCATCTAATGAAAACTTCAGTAAATCAAGCATTTCTATAACTGGTTCTGCATCTCCGGGATCTACGATATATGTTGAATTAGTATCCTTTGAATGCATAAGCCAGATATAATTATCTTTAAATGCAGGGATTGCATGAATGATAAATTTCATTACAGGACTCTTTTTATCTTAAATATAAATTGAGAGCTAAATATTAAGCCATTTGGTAGATAGATAATAACGAATAATAAAAATTTAGCTTTCATTGTTTTTAGATTTTTAAAAATATCATATGCTACTAGATGTAGATGCAATTTATACAATTTTAACAAAAAATTATGTTGCTCGACTAGAATTTATAGGAAATATAACTAGGAAAAATCTAAATACTTTAGTGGGGTGTGGCGAGAAGCCAGTAAAAAATTATATTAAACTATTATATACAGAATTTTTAAAAAAAATAATATTAAAAGTAATCTTAGAAAAAATTCAGGAGTATACAATTGAAAGAAGTTGAGATTTTTACTGATGGCGCGTGTAGGGGCAACCCTGGTCCTGGAGGCTGGGGTGCTCTTTTAAGGTACGGAAAAAATGAAAAAAAAATCAGTGGTGGAGATCAACTAACGACAAATAACAGAATGGAGTTAATGGCAGCAATTAAAGCTCTTGAGTCATTAAAAGAACCCTCCAGAGTAACTCTAACGACTGATTCTGAGTATGTAAGGCAAGGTATAACAAGTTGGATGCCTGGCTGGAAAAAACGTGGCTGGATGACAGCTAATAAAAAACCTGTCAAAAATATTGATCTATGGCAGAGTCTTGAAAAAGCCTCTGGCGTTCATGAAATTGATTGGATGTGGGTTAAAGGACATAGTGGTCACCGTGAGAACGAATTAGCAGATCAACTAGCAAATCAAGGTATAGATGAATTAAAAAATATATCTTAGAAAAGTTACTTAATAATATAGTTAATGTGGCAGTATATAAATTAAGGTTAATGCTTATGTTAAGACAGATAGTGCTAGATACAGAGACAACTGGCTTAGAGCCTAGTGAAAATCATCGCATTATTGAAATTGGCTGTGTTGAGCTTATAGACAGACACTTAACTGGTAATCATTATCATCAGTATATCAATCCAGAAAGAGAAATAGACCAAGGTGCTGTTGAAGTGCATGGGCTTACAACAGAATTTCTTTCTGATAAGCCAAATTTTTCATCTATATCTCAAGAATTCTTACAGTTTATAAATGGTGCCGAGCTGATAATTCACAATGCACCGTTCGATATTGGGTTTATTGACCATGAGTTCGCTAAGCTACAAGGAAAAAATATATTTATAAACGATATTTGCTCCGTCATAGATACTTTGATCATTGCTCGCAAACGCCATCCTGGTCAAAGAAATAATCTTGATGCACTTTGTAAAAGATACTTCGTCGATAACTCAAAGAGAGATCTGCATGGAGCCTTGCTTGACTCAGAAATACTAGCAGATGTGTATTTGCTGATGACGGGGGGTCAAGCCAACCTCTCTTTAGATGGCGATGGTAATTCTAGTGATGGAGTGGTTAAAAACGCTATACGCCGTTTAGCTAGCGAAAGACCTCGACTTAAGGTTCTTCGCGCCAGTGAACAAGAACTATCTTCTCACAAAAAAAAATTGGATGAGATTAATCAAGATAGCAATGGAAATTGTTTATGGCTGAAAGGTTAAGTTGTAACCCTTTAGTCATCTCCGCAGTATAGTTACAGTATATATACAACGGCTAAACCACCAACTACAGAAAGAACGATAGTGTAAGGTATAGCCATAAATACCATTCTTCCGTAGGACAGTCTAATAAGTGGAGCTAGAGCTGATGTTAATAAAAACAAAAATGCAGCCTGACCATTGGGTGTCGCAACACTTGGAAGATTGGTTCCGGTATTAATAGCAATAGTAAGCAAATCAAAATGATCTCTTGATATTGTTCCCGCATCCAGAGCAGCTTTCACTTCGTTTATGTATACAGTTGCAACGAAAACATTATCGCTTATAGCAGAAAGAATACCATTAGCAGCAAAAAACATTATAGGCTGAACACTCAATTCCATGGCTAGCACCCCATCAATAATAGGTTTGAATAGGTGCTGATCATGTATCACCGCAACAATTGCAAAAAATACAACCAGTAACGCTGTAAAAGGCAAGGCCTCTTCAAAGGCATGACCTAATCGATGCTCCTCAATAACCCCATTAAACGCTGTAAGCAAGACAATAACTGACAGTCCAATTAATCCTACTGGCGCGATATGTAGAGCGAGCCCTACGACTAGAAAAAGGGCAACAAGAGCCTGGATTACGAGAGCTGCTTTATTACTGCTTGTTAGCTTCTTAGATTGCTCGATATCAAACTCCTCCAAAACAGTTCTTACTGCATCGGGTAGTATTGTTCCGTACCCGAACCAGCGTAACTTTTCTAGAAGAACACACGTTATCAAGCCGCAGACCAACACAGGCATAGTAACAGGAGCCATCATGAAGAAAAATTCCATAAAATTCCAGCCAGCTTTTTTTGCTATTAATAGATTTTGTGGTTCTCCTACAACAGTAGTCACGCCACCCAAGGCTGTTCCAACTGCCCCATGCATAATTAAATTTCTTAAGAAGCTGCGAAACTGTTCGAGGTTTTTTTGATTGTCTGGAAGAACCGTTACGTCATCAGAATAGTCGTGATCTGCTTCATCCTGCAAATTTTTCCCAGATGCAACCTTGTGATATACAGAATAAAAACCAATTGCAACACTAATAAGCACTGCAGTTACGGTAAGCGCATCCAGGAAAGCTGATAAAATAGCCCCTGCGAAACAAAATAACAAAGATAAAACTGCTTTAGATCGAATTTTAATGAGAATTTTTGTAAATGTGAATAAAAGCAGATCTCTCATGAAATAGATACCTGCGACCATAAAGATAAGCAATAAAATGACCTCAAGATTCCCCTCTACTTCATGGAGTATTGTATCCGGACTTGTCATTCCTAAGAAAACTGCCTGAATTGCAAGGAGCCCTCCTGGTTGAAGTGGGTAGCATTTTAATGCCATAGCTAAACAGAATATAAACTCTAGAATTAAACACCAACCAGCTATAAAAGATCCTAAAGGGCTAAATAGTATTATGGGATTAACAACCAAAAAGGCTAAAATAGTATATTTATACCAGGCAGGTGAATTGCCTAAAAAATTCTTGCTGTAGGCATGAAATGATGACTGAGACATAGGATCCCCTTTAATTCTTTTTTATTATCAGTTTTTCTATAAATTATAGATGCTACATTAGCACCTTATAAGTATATGCCAAAGTAGTCCTTTGTAAAATTTTAAAAAGAAGAATTCTAAAAATTATTTATTTAAGATCGAGCTATAAGAACTTATAATTAGTTACCAAACAAAAGATTGCAGTTAATTAAAGTTTACTGTTATAAGAGTGGTATAGTTAATAGTTCAGGCTTTATCAAAAATAATAGTTTCATATCAAAGGATCGGGGGGCAAAATTGGAATTTTTATTTGAATACGCTTTATTTTTAGCAAAAGTATTTACATTTGTAGCTGCTTTTTTGATCGTAATATCTGGCTTGTCCAGCCTAAGCACCAAAAGTCGCCGAAACAACAAAGATGAACTTCAGGTCCTCCATTTGAATCAAGCTATGGAAAAAACTAGTCGCGTATTAGAAGACTCCATACTTAGTGATCTTGAAAAAAAAGAAGCTAGCAAGAAAAGAAAAATTGCAATTAAAGAATTAAAAAAAATAAAATCAACAAGAAAAAGAATCTTTTTGATAGATTTCCAAGGTGATATAAAAGCATCAGCTTCCTCTTCTCTCCGTGAAGAGGTCACTGCAGTACTAAGTCAAGCTAGAGCCGAAGATGAAGTAGTAGTTAGACTTGAAAGCTCAGGTGGAATGGTGCATAGCTATGGTTTTGCATCAAGTCAACTTCATAGAATTAAAAAGAAAGGCGTATCGTTAACTATATGTGTAGACAAAGTAGCGGCAAGTGGCGGTTATATGATGGCATGTGTGGCTAATAAAATACTTTGTGCGCCTTTTGCCTTTATTGGTTCAATAGGTGTAGTAGCACAGTTACCAAATTTTAATCGTTTATTAAAAAAACATGATATTGATGTTGAGCTTCATACAGCTGGAGCGCATAAAAGAACACTCACTATGTTTGGTGAAAATACTCAAGAAGATCGAAGCAAGTTTGTAGAAGATCTGGATAACACGCATAGATTATTTAAGCATTTCGTTTCTGAACACAGGGCAGGTATAGACATAAACAATATTGCTACCGGAGAAGTATGGTTGGGTACTGAAGCTAAGGTAAAAGGGCTTGTTGATGAACTAATAACGAGCGATGAATATTTACTCGACAAGTCAGCTGATACTGATATCTATCAAGTAATTTACGCTAAACACAAAAGCTTCCCAGAAAAAATAGGTTTAGCTGCAGAAATAAGCGTCAATAGGCTATTAAAGAGGTACTGGAATAAGTTATTCTCATAAGACTTAACAGATCAGATTTAGTAGTCAATCAGCAATACTCGGCGTAAGATTCTGCTAAATGTGGTTAATTTAAATTATTATGGCTTGCAGTTAAAAATTTATGAGTATTTATCAGACAATTGAAAAAAAAATTGAGAAATCTCTATCTCCGTTAGTCCTGCGTATAGAGAACGAAAGCTATAAGCACTCTGTTCCAAGAGATGCTGAGACACACTTTAAGATGATTATAGTTAGCGCCTGTTTCGAAAAAAAATCTTTAGTTAAAAGACACCAATTAGTTTACGAGTTACTTTCACATGAAATGAAAAATGGATTGCATGCTTTGTCTCTAAATACTCAATCACCACAGGAATGGGATGCTTCTTCAGAAATTGCAGATACCCCAAACTGCATGGGTGTAGCGAAATAAATTAAAGTTTTTTAACACACTTAAGGCTAATATTTACTCAAAAAAGGAAGAAAAAATTGAAAATATTCAACTACCTAGTGCTTTCATTTTTTTTATTATCTTCAGGTTCAGGATATAGTAATGATGAAGAACCGCGAAATACTGCTAATCTTTATATAATATCTCCAGCTGATGGTACGACTCAAAAAAATCCCGTCAAAATCGTATTTGGGCTTTCAGGAATGGGAGTTGCTCCAGCAGGTGTAGACATTGCCAATACTGGACATCACCATCTGCTAATCGATCTTGATACTTTGCCAGATAAAAGTTTGCCTATACCAAATGACGACAAACATAGACACTTTGGGGCAGGGCAGACCGAAACTACCATTGATTTATCTAAAGGAAGTCACACATTACAGCTTATTTTGGGGAATCATTCGCACGTCCCGCATGAAACACCTGTCGTATCAAAAAAAATAACAATAAATATTGAGTAGGGCATAATATTCTTTAGTTATTTTGATTAATTAATTCGATGACATGCGTTCTATTGCCGATCTTAAGTGATTTACCGTCCTTTCAATATTGTGCAACTTATCTAATCCAAACAAACCTATCCTGAATGTCTGAAAATTTTCATCTTCATCGCACTTTAGAGGTATTCCGGCAGCTATTTGGACCCCTTCCTGCATAAATCTTTTGCCATTATGAATATCGTTATCATCGGTATGACTGACAACAACAGTTGGAGATTTAAATCCGTTTGCTGCTAGACTTTTGAAACCTTTTAGCTCGAGCATTTTTCTAACCTTATCTCCAAGCTGCTGCTGCTCTTGTCTGACTTTTTCAAAACCATAAGCTTCAGTTTCTTTCATAGCGTTATTAAACTTAAGTAGTGCGTCGGTCGGCATCGTTGCATGATACGCATGGCCACCATTTTCATAAGTCTCCATGATTTGTAGCCATTTGTTAAGGTCACATGCAAAACTGGAGCTTTTGGTCCCCTCTATAACTTTTCTAGCAGAAGCACCTAGCATAACTAAAGCACTGCATGGTGATGCGCTCCAGCCTTTTTGGGGTGCACTTATGAGAACATCAACCTCTAATTTTTCCATATTTATCCATAATGCACCTGATGCGATACAATCAAGAACAAAAAGTCCGCCAATGTCATGCACAGCTTTACCTATTGAAGCTATATATTCATCTGGAAGTATCATGCCAGCAGACGTTTCTACATGGGGTGCAAAAACTATATCAGGCCTATCTAATTCTATTTGCTCTATCACTTCTTCGATTGGCGCTGGACGCATCGGGAGCTGGTGATCATTGTTATCACCTATAGGCTCAACAGATCTTGCTTTCATTACTGTTATGTCAGAAGCAATGTCTCCCATTTCTAGAATTTGACTCCAGCGATAACTAAACCAACCATTTCTGATTATCAGGCATTTTTTATCTGTAGCAAACTGCCTAGCTACTGACTCCATACCAAAGGTTCCGCCACCTGGAACTATTACTACCGACTTTGCTTTATAAACTTTTTTTAGAGTACTAGAAATATTGATCATAACCTCTTTAAAAGATTGCGACATATGGTTGAGTGATCGATCTGTAAAAACTACTGAATACTCTAGTAGACCATCTGGATCAGTTTCGGGAAGCAAGCTAGGCATGTTTAACCTCTATAGTAACTATCTGTTTTATTTCTTTAATAACTGAAAAATTAATTCTTTTCTTGGCTTATTAGGTACTCTTCGTAGGAGCCGTGAAAATGTGAAATTTTTTGATCTTTAATTTCAATTATATGATTTGCTAGCGATGAAACAAACTCTCTGTCATGGCTCACAAAAATTAATGTACCATCATAATTTTCAAGAGCTAAATTAAGTGACTCAATAGCTTCCATGTCAAGATGATTTGTTGGTTCATCCATAATTAAAACATTTGAATCTTTCATCATCAACTTTCCGAAAAGTAACCTATTTTTCTCGCCACCAGAGCAAACTTTAACTGGCTTCTTGAAATCATCGGTAGAGAATAACAACCGACCAAGCGTAGCTCTAACTATTTGATCATCGTGATTAGGTTTTCTCCATTGACTCATCCAGCCAAACAAGTCTAGATTATTTTCAAATTCTGAAATACTATCTTGAGGACAGTAACCTAAGGCTACATTCTCCGACCATTTAATACGACCGCTAGTTTGGATGATCTCTCCCATTAGAGATTTAAGAAAAGTAGTTTTCCCAGCCCCGTTTTCCCCTATTACAGCTAAGCGTGAACCCGCATCTAGTATTAGATTTCCATCCTTAAATAATATATCGTCAAAAGAGTGACAAAGTTTTTCTACAATAAGAGCCTGCCTGTGAAGTTTTTTATCTTGCTTAAAGCGAATAAACGGAGACACACGACTTGATGCTTTGATATCATCAAGTTTTATTTTAGTAATTTGCTTTGCTCTAGAAGTAGCTTGTTTTGCTTTAGATGCATTAGCAGAAAAGCGACTTACAAATTGTTGAAGATCTGCAATTTGAGCTGATTTTTTTGCATTCTCTGAATAAAGTAATTCACGTGCTTGAATCGAAGCTAGCATGAAATTATCGTAATTTCCTGGATAAACCCTCAGTTCACCATAATCAATATCTGCCATATGTGTGCAGACTGCATTCAGGAAATGACGGTCATGTGACACTATAATCATAGTGCTTTTTCTTTCATTAAGAAGAGTTTCTAGCCACCTAATAGTTGCTATATCTAGATTATTCGTAGGTTCGTCTAGCAACAATATATCAGGGTTTGAAAACAGTGCCTGAGCTAAAAGAACCCTAAGCTTCCATCCTGGAGGGATTTCAGACATCAAACCAAAATGGAGCTCTTCTTCTATACCGGCTCCTAATAGAACATCACCTGCACGACTTTCGGCACTATACCCATCCAGTTCTGAAAAGCGTATTTCTAAATCTGCAACTTTCATGCCATCTGCATCTGACATTTCTGTTAGAGAGTATATTCGATCGCGCTCTAATTTGATCTGCCATAATTCTGTATGGCCCATTATTACAGTATCTATAGCAGTGTATTTTTCAAAAGCAAACTGATCTTGATTTAAAACACCTATTCTTTCATTGGGGCTTAGAAATATGTTGCCTGATGTTGGTGAGATACTTCCTTCAAGTATCTTCATAAATGTTGATTTGCCACAACCATTAGCACCAATTAGTCCATAACGGTTGCCGTGACCAAATTTTACGGAGATATTTTCAAATAAAGGTTTTGGTCCAAATTGCATGGTAATATTTGCAGCAGTAATCAATTAAGCACCTATTAATTTGAAAAATTAAATATAGAAATTATAACCAGGTATAGATAGTTGGCAGCACTATAGGGAATTCTTTTAACATGGTCGAGTTAAATTAGATTTAATAAGATATTTTTTTAGTCAGCTTCTTTTGCTCTAGCAAGACGGGCCTCTTCTTCTGCTAAGGCAGCTTTTATTTCTTGAATGACTGTATCAACATTCGCTAGCGCAGAAGGTTCTTTGAACACACCACTGAGAGTTATACTTGGATGTAGACTACCATCTTCGTAATGTCCCCATATTTCTTCTGCGTAACTGGTATTGATAAGTTTTGGAGCATAGTTTGCGAAATATCGAGTCATGTTATTGACATCTCTCTTAAACATTAATTCAGCATTATTATTAGAAGCAGCATCTACAGCTTGTGGTAAATCGATAATAACTGCACCATTTTTTCCAATTAACACATTGAATTCTGATAGATCTCCATGAATTATTCCAGCGCAAAGCATAAGAACAATAAAATTTATGATTATAGAGTGTTCTTCTATTGCAGTAGCTTCAGTCATAGAAATATCTGCTAGCCTTGGAGCAACCTGATTATTTTTATCTGTTATTAACTCCATCAGAAGAACTCCGTCAAAGCAGCCAAAAGTTTCAGGCACTCTTACTCCGCAATCTCTAACTTTGCGAAGTGAGTCTATTTCTGCATTTTGCCATGTTTCTTCTTGTTGTTGTTTTCCATATTTAGAGCCTTTTTCCATAGCTCTAGCACGCCGACTGTTTTTAACTTTTCGACCTTCTTGATATTGAACAGATTTTTTAAAACTGCGCTTACTTGCTTCTTTGTATACTTTCGCACATCTTATTTCTGCCCCACATCTAACAATATATAAAGTAGCTTCTTTGCCACTCATGATGGTTTGAATCACTTCGTTTATGAGCCCATCTTCGATAAGCGGCTTAAATCTTTTTGGTATTTTCATTATAATTTTATGCAGAGGTTATTTTTTATACAAGTTAGTATAGCGGTAAAGCAGGAGAACGTTCATATTTTACTTACGCTGATGGAGTGGAAATACTCTTGAAAGCAACAAGGGCTTCATCACGAGACTTTTTTAGGTCTACAATAGGCTTTGGATAAGTCTGACCAAGGATTATATTTGCATCTTTTAAGACCTGATCTGGTGCATCCCATGGGCTAGATAGATATTTATTAGGTAGTGAGGATATTTCGGGCACATATTTTCTTATATATTCTCCTTCAGCATCAAACTTTTGACCCTGTATAACTGGATTGAAAATTCTGAAGTAGGGGGCTGCATCAGAACCACAGCCGCTAACCCATTGCCAGCTTGCACTATTGTTTGCTAGATCAGCATCAATGAGAGTATCCCAAAACCAACGTTCTCCATGATTCCAGTGAATACGTAGATTTTTTACTAGAAAGGAGCCAGCAACCATTCTAACTCGGTTATGCATATATCCTGTTTGCCAAAGTTCTCGCATTCCTGCATCAACCATTGGTATACCAGTTTTGCCTTTTTTCCATGCATCGAGCTTTATCTCATCAGCTATCCATGGAAAGTTGTTAAATTTAGTTTGGAGGTTTTTACTAGGGAGCTCAGGGTTGTAATAAAGTTGATGATTAGAGAATTCTCGCCAACCTAGCTCGCTACAAAAATGATCACTATTTTCATCATCTGTTATATTACGAATATCATGCCACAATTGATTAGGTGATATTTCTCCAAAATGAAGATAAGGAGAAAGTTTAGAAACATAGTTTTTAGATGGAATATTTCTTCCTTTTTTATATTTAGGTAAGCCTTTATCTATAAATTCTCTTAAACGAATTGATGCTCCTTTTTCTCCTACCACCCAATGCTTGTTGAGTTTTTCATGCCATGAAAAACTGGACAGTAATTTTAACCGACTTATATCCATTGATTTTTGTGAATCATAAAAGTATCGAGGCTTTTTGGGAGAAACTAACGGCTTACGAGGCGACTCTTGTTGCAAGCAGCCTTTTCTATAAAAGGGAGTGAAAACACCGTATGGTTGACCGTTATTATTTTTTATATTCCAAGGTTCCCAGAGAAGAGATCCATTAAAGCTTTCAGTCCTTATGTTTTGCTCGTCAAGATATTTTTTTATGCTTGTATCGCGCTTAATTCTCCAGGGCTCATAACAACGATTCCAATATATACCGCTTATATTTAGTCGAGAAATAATATCTTTTAGGATATCGATAGCATTACCCTCATAAACTGATAATTTGCCATCAATAGATTTATTAAGTGACTGAAGGGATGACTCGAGCCACCACTTGCTAGCACCCCCCATAGAATAGCTACCAGCATTTTTTTCATCAAGAATATATATGGGTAGGACGTTATTGTGTTTAGAGGCTATAGTTAAAGAGGGATTATCTGAAAGACGCAGATCCTGACGAAACCAATGTATCGCAATGTCATCCATGTCCCTTAAGACCTTTTTTTTGCTTATAGTTATAGGTTTATTGAGATTGTTTAAAAATATTCTCACAAACTTTTTTTAGAGCAATGCCTTTCGATGAGGAAGAGGAGAAAGAAAGAGGATATGCCCACTCCTTATCAGGATTGTTCTCAGTAATGCTTTTACCTTGGGCCATTTGCCCTCTGAAGAAAACCCAATTTAGTCCTCTTTCTCTTGAAAGTTTACAGTCAGCTTCATGATATACAATTACCGACAGGTCCCCAAAAACTGGTTCTCTGTAGTCTGTTAATGAATAGTAATATATATAATCATTAATTTTTTTGACTTTATCAAGATCTATATAAATAGTATTTCCACTGCTATTACTTTTAGTAATTTCAATCCAACCTCCATAAGTAAAAGAGGAAAAGGTAAGAACAAATAAAGTTGTAATGGATAAAAATAATTTATTCACCATAAAAGTATAAAAGAATAAATTTAGAATAGGAAATAGGAGAGGATTATTTCTGCAATTACTGCGAAAAAAAGCATTGTTTCCAACTCATGATTTTTGGTAACTTAAATGTACATATAAACGTACATATTTTATCTTGTAAGCCTAGAACTACCCCTGAAAACCTTATGTATTCACATATCTAGACTTAGATGAGTAATGTAATTAACTACCAAAACATAAGGGCTTAGCTGTATTTGTTTACTAAAGAATATAGTGTATTCGTATGTACACTTGTAGATACACTAGCTAATGCTTGCTACTACTACTTATTAGAACTTTTGTTTACTTAGAATTTCTAAGAAATCAAATAGGGCACGGGGGCTATATTCCGTTTCCTTGTTATTAATAGTATCCACCCCCATACAAAACAGCTGGATTTGAAAAACCAACAAACATAAAAATGCCCGAAAATATCCGGGCACTCTGGGGATTATCTAATAACAGTAGGTGTTATAAAACTAGACCAAGTTATGTATTGCCATACAAACACCTAGCC